>PDWI01008339.1_pt1 | contig 30206 bp, 37 predicted proteins | sample 1430891 | NCBI WGS metagenome assembly PDWI01 (sample SAMN01162508, study PRJNA174530) | Oral metagenome, whole genome shotgun sequencing project. | biome: Marine environment; feature: Marine mammal; material: Swab sample of the gingival sulcus; isolation source: swab sample of gingival sulcus... | reverse complement strand
ACGGAAAGTGGCATGCAGCAGGCCTTCACGGGGACCGGCATATCTCATGTCCAGAGGATAACCGCCGTTGACAACGTGCTCGGGTACAAAGTAGTCCTGGATCAGTTTGTCAATGCACTTGATACGCACTTCTGCGGGGATATCGCCGGGTTTCAGGTTACCAATCAGGGAGTGGATCAGAACGCCGTCACACACGTCCAGAGCGATTTTGCACAGGTGCTCATGGGAACGATGCATGGGGTTTCTCAGCTGCATGGAGGCAACATTGGCCCAGCCTCTCTCGTCGAAGATCGCACGGGTTTCTTTGGGGGTCAGATATACGCCTTTGAATTTTTCGGGGAATTCGCCTTCAGAAAGGACTTTAACAGGACCAGCCAGGCAGAACTCTTTTCTGGCCATAACTGCCTGGACGCCGGGATGGTCTTCCATGGCAATTTTCCAGAATACAGCGTCTTCAGACTCTTCGCCATGACCTTTGTATACTTTCTCGCATTCCCATTTTTTCTCATCTTCGGTCATTTCGAATTTTTCTTCGACCTTCATAGTGGCATACACTTCGCCGCCTCTTACAAGGGCAACCTCGTCACCTTCGTTGATCTCGGCAGCGTCGGCAGCAGACGCGTCCAGCATTACAGGTACTGGCCAGAAGGTACCGTCAGCCAGCAGAAAGTCAGCGCAAACGCCTTTCCAGTCCGCTTTGGTCATGAACCCATTCAGAGGAGAGAAACCACCAATCCCCATCATGATCAGGTCGCCTTTAACCTGGGAAGAAATCTCAATTTTTTTCAGACCTTCCGCTTTTTTAAGTTCAGCTTCCAGTTCTGCGCCTTCGAGTTTGCAGCAAACAAGACCTTTACCACCGTGGGGTGCAACTAATTTAGACATTTACTTGATTCTCCTTAAATTATGATTTTGTTACCAAGTTATGGCTGCCAGACTTTTCTTTCACAGTCTGACTTCAATTTTTTTTAAAAACCTCATAAGAAATAGTGATGATCACAAACTTTGTCAAGAATTTTATTCTTTTATCGCTAACAGGGCGCCAATCTCTGACATGGTATCCACATGGAAGTGGGCCTCTAACCCCGGAGACTTAAACGCAACGAACCATGTACCAGCGCTGTGGGCGGCCTTCTGGTCATATACCGAGTCTCCCACGAACAAAACTTCCTTTGGATCAAATCCATGGGCATCCATTATTTTTTGCAGTTGTTCCGGCGACGGCTTCGGATGTTCGACGTCAGCGGCCGTGACCACCATATCAAAGGAGTCGGTCAAATCATTTTCCAGGAGTACCCGATCCATGGTATTGGTCCGGTTGGTGGCGACGCCCCGAAATACCCCTGCCGCTCTAAGACCGACCAGCAATTCGCGCAATCCCTCTTCCATTTTCATATAAGGAATGAAACTGGCATATCCGATCTCTTTGATTTTCAAATACACCGGCCGATAATCGTCCATTTCTGGAAACAGATATTCAATCGCCGCCTTTACCGTCATCATATGTACGTTGATAAATTGCGTTTCATTCAGGGGGGCTTTGCCAAATGCATCCAAAATGGCATCGTAGAATTTACGGTTGGACAAGGCCGTATCAAACATTACCCCGTCACAGTCAAATACCACCGCTTTAAGCTGTGTGACATCCATATTGTTGGGTTTACCATCCTTCATGATTTGCCCGCAGTTTTATCCAAATAGATGGCATACACCCTGATTTTCAACTTCGGTTTTAATGGATTATCGGTTTTCAATGTCAGGATGTCATAGAAGTCATCGGCTTTGTCCGAAAAGGCGGTAATATTGACCGTCCACTGCCGCTGGCCCGCTTTAGGCGCTACAAGGTCCGCTTTGATATTGGTATTAAATTTTTGGGTAATACCTAAAATTTTCATATCATGGGAGTTTAAAGGAGTGATGGTCACGGTGGCACTCAGGGAGTCCCCCGGTACCCCGCTCAGGCTGACCACACGAGGTTTAATCTCAACGATACGGGTGACTTTACCCAAAATAGTGAGGTAAAATTTTTTTTGCACTGGATCATCGGTGTTAACCAAAATTCTTTTATTTATCTGCCGGCCACCGTATCCCTTGGTATTCAGCGCAATGGTGACCTTTCCTTCCCCGCCCGGGGGAATAACCCGATCATAAGACCGGCTGGTGCACCCTCAAGGAGTTAGCACACTAAGAATTTTCAACTCGGCATCCCCATCATTTCGAATAAGAAAATCGTGGGTGATTATCACGCCTTCGGCTGTAGGCAAGAATTCATAGTTTGGGTGCAACGTCACCGCTTTGGGTGCAGCCCACGCAAGCCCCCCCCCCAGCATCATCAGTATGAATGTTATAAAAATGACAATTCTTTGTTTCATTGTTGTGTCCCGTTTTAAGTTGATTCTATTTAGATTTAGATGAAAGAACGTGTCTGACAACGCAGTTACTTTCATCACGCGTAATGCGCCCCGTGCCCATGGTCGTCAGGCACCGTGTATCCCATACCAAATGATCATCTCAGAAACGGGTTCATCCGCTTCTCATGACCAATGGCGGTTTCTGGACCGTGCCCTGGATAGACCACCGTATCCTCAGGCAGGTTCAGCAGCTTTGTTTTAATATTGGCAATCAAAGTGTCATAATCCCCGCCAGGTAAATCGGTGCGACCGATGGATCCCATAAATAGGGTATCTCCGGCAAACAGGTGACCGGGGGTATACAGGCAAATACCACCGGGGGAATGGCCGGGTGTGGCAATCACCTTCAAGGTGATATCTCCAAAAGATATCTCATCCCCGTCTTTGAGCAAAATATCAGCAGGCGGCGAATTTTCAGCGGACAGACCAAATCTGGCAGCCGATTGGGATAGCGCCAGCAGCATGGGTTCGTCGTCGGGGTGACAGGCAATTTTTGCACCGGTTGTCTCTTTCAGCCGCTTGTTGGCCCCCACATGGTCAAAGTGGCCATGGGTATTGATCAGATATTTTACGGTCAATGCCGCTTCAGCCAGCGCCATGAGTATTCTATCAGCATCGTCCCCTGGATCAATCAGCGCCGCTGTTTTGGTCGTTTCACATCCAATAATATAACAATTGGCCATGATGGGACCGACTTCAAGCCTTTGAATTATCACATCCCCCTCTCTAACGTGCTGTCCGATCGCCCTGCATTTGTTTTCAGGGGCTCACACACGCACCGATTATAGTTTTTCCTGCACCCTGATTCGGTCAAGTACCCCATTGATGAAGGGGCCTGAATCCCGTGTACCGTATTTTTTACCGATTTCCACCGCTTCATTAATGGAAACAGACGGAGGGATATCTGGACAACGGATCATCTCAAAGGCCGCCAAGCGCATCACATTTCGGTCCACCACCGGCATCCTGGAGATCTTCCAGTTTTTGGCCCATTTTTTCAACAGCCGATCAATGTCCCCCCGCTCCTCCATCACACCATTGACCAGTTCCAGGAAAAAGGGTTTCACCGCGTCGCTGATCTCATCTTCATGCTGATCGCAGAAATCCTGGATGCCAATTTCCACATCGGTATCATTCACATCCAGAAAAAACAGTGCCTGGAGGGCCAGTTCCCTGGATTTTCTTCGATTGCCCATCTTCTATCGGGTCATATCCTGACACAAGTTGGCCATTTCGATGGCACCCATGGCCACTTCAAACCCTTTATTGCCGGCTTTGGTACCCGCCCGTTCAATGGCCTGCTCAATGGTTTCCGTTGTCAGGATGCCAAACATGACAGGAATTTCAGCGTCCATGCTCACATGGGCAATTCCTTTGGATACTTCAGCGCACACATAGTCATAATGGGAGGTCGCCCCCCGAATGACGGTACCCAGGCAGATGATTGCATCAAATCTGTTCTGTCCAGCCATTTTCTTGGCCACCAACGGAATTTCAAAAGCCCCGGGAACCTTTAGAATCGTGATATCCTTATCGTCGGCACCGCTTCTGGTCAAGGCATCCAGCGCACCGCCAACCAATTTGTCCACAATAAAATCATTAAACCGTGCTGCAATAATCCCGAATTTTTTTCCTTTGGCACTCAGGCCGCCTTCAATCAGGTTAGGCATATTATATTCCTCATTTTAACGTATCCGCTTAAGTGTCTCAGGGTACGGATAATATCTATCCATAAGAGATGCAAACCCATATGCTACATGTGCAGGAGGTGGCCCAATTTCGCCTGTTTACACTTCAGGTATCCCAGGTTATGGGGGTTGGCCTTGACTTCAATGGGCACCTGTTCCACCACAGAAAGCCCATAGCCTTCGAGCCCAACCATCTTTTTGGGATTATTGGTCATCAGCCTCATTTTCTTCACCCCGACATCCACCAAAATCTGTGCGCCCACGCCATAATCCCGAAGGTCTGCCTCAAACCCCAATTTTTCATTGGCTTCTACGGTATCTAAGCCCTGACGCTGATACTCATACGCTTTCAGCTTATTGACCAGGCCAATGCCACGCCCTTCCTGGCGCAGATAGACAATCACACCACTGCCCTCTTCGTCCACCATTTTCATGGCCCGAATCAGTTGCTCCTGGCAATCGCACCGCTGTGAAGAAAAGATATCGCCGGTCATGCATTCAGAGTGAACCCGAACCAGAACTTCCTTTTCAGAATCAATCTCCCCTTTGACCAAAGCAATATGGGTCAGGTTGTCGATGGCATTTTCATAGGCAATAATTTTAAATTCGCCGCCTACCCGGGTTGGAATAACGGTCTCTGCCGCCCGTTTTACAAAACTTTCCGTCTTCATGCGGTACTTGACCAGATCGGCCACGGTACAGATACCGATACCGTGTTTCCTGGCAAATTTTTCAAGGCGGGGCATCCGGGCCATGGTACCATCGTCATCCATGATCTCACAGATCACACCGGCAGGCTTAAGGCCTGCCAGGCGGGCCAGATCAACAGAGCCTTCAGTCTGGCCGATACGCACCATTACACCACCATCACGGGCCCGCAGCGGAAAAATATGGCCGGGACGGGCAATGTCCGCCGGTGTGGTATCATCATCCACTGCCGTTAAAATCGTGGTGGCCCGGTCGGCAGCGGAGATACCAGTAGTAACCCCCCGCTTGGCCTCAATGGATACGGTGAAACCGGTTTCAAACTGGGAAGTGTTGTTTTCGACCATCATGGGCAGATCCAGACGATCTGCAATGGTAGAGTCCAGGGAAAGGCAGATTAGTCCCCTGCCATGGGTGGCCATGAAATTAATGGCTTCTGGCGTTATGGCCTCGGCCGCCATGGTCAGGTCTCCCTCGTTTTCCCGGTCTTCATCATCCACAAGGATGACCATTTTTCCGTTTTTAATATCTTCAATTGCCTGTTCAATGGTTAAATGCGGCATCTCTATCTTTCCCTATCTTCATTTACACGAAAGCACCAGGCAATCTCCTTTGGTTCTTTCATGATGTGTTTTAAGCCAACCGCAGTAAAAAAACAGTCGACTCGTCGCCGTTATAAAAATCCGTTCTGGGCCAGCAGAGACATGCTGATGTTTGACGCCCTCCCGGATTGGGGTGAATTGACACTGTTCCCACCTGTGCTTAACACTTTTCTAACATATTTTCCCAGCATGTCCGTTTCAATATTGACCTCGTCCCCCACCTGCTTCAGGCCGATGGTGGTTATCTTTGCCGTATGGGGAATAATACTGACCTGAAATCCAGTGTCCCAGCATTTATTGATGGTGAGACTGATCCCCTCAATGGCCACCGACCCTTTTTCAATCATATCGGCCGCCAGGTGCTCTGGTACCGATACATCAATAATCACGGCATTACTCATTTTTTTGATGCCAGAGATGACACCGGTGCCGTCAATATGGCCGGACACCAGATGCCCATCAATGCGATCAGACAATTTCAAGGCCCGCTCAATATTGACACGACTCCCTGGTCCCATTGTTTTAAATGTGGTTCGTGATACGGTTTCCGGCGCCATATCCACCGTGAATTCCTGGGTGCCAAGGCGAGTCGCCGTCAGGCACGCCCCATTGACCGCAATGGAATCCCCAATCTTACTTTGGGACAGATCCAGATCGCACCCAATAAGGAGCACCTTGCCTTCTCCTGAAGACGTAATGCGTTTGATGGTGCCAAAACTTTCGATAATACCGGTAAACACTTAAGCACACTCCTGACAGGATGTCGGATTTATATATCCGGTAACCAAAAGATCCGATCCAAACCCCTGGGTCGTCACGCGGGACAACGCAATGACATCTCTAATCTTTTCAGGCCCCTCACCCGAAAACACAGGCAACCCGTCACTGCCCCCAAGAATTTTAGGCGCAATAAAGTAACAGACCTTGTTCACAATACCGGCTTTCAAGGCAGCGGCAGAAACTTGCCCCCCCCCTTCTATGAGGATGCTTGATATAGACATGGCCCCTAACTTAATCATCAGTTCATTTAAATCAAGTTTTCCGTCCACAAGATTCACGCAAAGGATTTTAACCCCTTTACGTTCCAGACGGCTTATTTTCTCAGGATCAGCATCCGTCCTTGTCACCACAATGGTATCTGCATCAGAGTCCTGGGTGATCAGTTTGGCATCTTCCCGGATGGTCAACCGGGTATCTAAGACCACTCTGACAGGGTCAACCGTGGCTTTGCCAGGAATTCGGGCAGTTAAAGAGGGGTCATCGGCATGGAGGGTACCGGAGCCGATCAGAATGGCGTCGGTTTCGTGGCGCAGCCTATGGCCGTATGCCCTGGACAAGGCATTGGTGATCCACTGGGAATCTCCGGTGCGGGTGGCAATACGTCCGTCAAGGGTGGCGGCACATTTGAGGGTAACAAAGGGACGTTTATTATTTTGATTAAACCAGATAAAGGCCTCATTCAGGTCAAGCGCCTGGGATTCAAGCACACCGGTCTTTACCTCAACACCGTTTTGCCGCAAAAACGCAATGCCGCCTGCAGCAACTGGATTGGGATCGGTGCAGGCCACCACCACCCGGCGGATGCCCGCCGATAGAATCTTTTGGGTGCAGGGCGGGGTTTTACCAAAATGGTTGCAGGGTTCAAGGGTGACGTAGATGGTTGCGCCGGGCAATTTTTCAGGGGCATTGGCTGCGGCATTGTCAATGGCAACCACCTCAGCATGGGGGCCGCCAGCTTTAGGATGGAATCCTTGCCCAATGATCTCTCCGTCCTTGACCACCACCGCCCCTACACAGGGATTGGGCGCAGTAAAGCCTTTTCCCTTTGCCGCCAGTTCCAGGGCCAGACCCATATATTGGGTGTCAGTCATCGGCGTGATCCGACGCGCCAGCCAGGCCAAGGTCATCGGGACAGCAGGTATCGGGCAGCATGCCTTTCAACTCCTGGATAAAATCTGCTACATCCTTGAACTCCCGGTACACCGAGGCAAACCGAACATAGGCCACATCATCCACCGTCTTCAAAGCGGCCATGATTTTTTCACCGATCACGGTGGCAGGCACTTCCCGATCGCTGCCTTCCCGGAGCTCTTTTTCAATGACCGCCACCATCTCATCAATCTGATCGACGCTGATGGCTCGTTTTTGGCAAGCTTTCTGGATGCCTTTCAGGACTTTTTCCCTGTCGAATTCTTCCCTGCGGTTATCTTTTTTGACAACCATCACCGGGACCTCTTCCACCCGTTCATAGGTGGTAAATCGCCGGGAGCATCCCTGGCATTCCCTTCTGCGTCGGACTTCAAACTCAATTTTTCCGGCGCGTGAATCCACTACCCGGGTATTTAGTTTTCCGCAAAAAGGGCATTTCATTTTCAGCTTCTCTCTTTTTTATTCAACCGCCCAGCTGAACCAATTCCACAGTGGACTGGGCAAACATCTCCATGGAAAGGGGATCATCGTACCCTTCCTTATAGTAGACTTTTTTGATGCCGGCATTGATAATCATCTTGGCACAGATTGAGCACGGCTGGGTGGTACAATACAGCACGGCACCGTTCACGGCAATCCCGTGGAACGCCGCCTGAATAATTGCATTCTGTTCCGCATGGACGCCCCGGCACAATTCATGTTTTTCTCCAGAGGGCACCTTGAGCTGCGCTCTGAGGCATCCGGTTTCCCAGCAATGGGGCACCCCTGCAGGTGCACCATTGTAACCGGAACACAGAATGCGTTTTTCTTTCACCAGCACCGCCCCCACTTTTCTGCGCGTACAGGTTGCACGCCCCGCCACAAGATCGGTAATCCCCATGAAATATTCATCCCATGAGGGGCGCTTTCCAGGTATCGCCACACCCGGATGGGAAAGAATCTGTGTCATGGGCACTCCATCTTAGCTGTAAAGGGGGTATTGACGACACAGGTCTTTGACATCCTGGGCCACCCGGGCAACATTGGCGGCATCGTCAAGAATGTCACAGATAAATCCTGCAATGGCTTTGGCAGCATCTTCTTTCATCCCTCTGGAGGTGACCAGGGGCACACCGATTCTGATCCCTGAGGTCACAAACGGGCTGCGTTTTTCATTGGGCACAGTATTTTTATTCACCGTAATATTGGCCTGGCCCAGACGCACTTCAGCGTCTTTACCGGTGATATCCCGATTGGAGAGATCCACCAGCACCATATGGTTGTCTGTGCCGTTGGACACCAGCTTATAGCCACGATCCATGAGCACGTCGGCCAGAGCAGCGCAATTTTTCACCACCTGCTTCTGGTATTCGGTAAACTCAGGGGATAATGCCTCCTTAAACGCGACGGCCTTGGCCATGATCACATGCATGAGAGGCCCCCCCTGGATCCCAGGAAAAATCTGACTGTTAATCTTTTTGCCAAATCTGTCTGAAGAAAGGATCAGCCCGCCTCTGGGCCCTCTCAAGGTTTTGTGAGTGGTGGAGGTCACCACATCAGCCAGTCCCACAGGCGAGGGATGCAGGCCAGCCGCCACCAGCCCGGCGATATGGGCCATATCCACCATAAATAAGGCATTATGGCGCTTTGCAATTTCTGAAAATCCTTTAAAATCAATGATACGAGGATATGCAGACGCTCCGGCCACAATCAATTTGGGCTGTGCGGTCTTTGCCAAGTCTTCCACCTGGTTCAGATCAATTCGCTCTGTGTCGGCATCCAGCCCGTAATGTGTGAAATCAAATAGCTTACCGGAAAAACTGACACTGGCCCCATGGGTGAGATGGCCCCCATTGGACAAGTCCATGGCCAGGATCTTGTCACCGGGTTCCAGCATTGAAAAATAAGCCGCCATGTTGGCCCCAGAACCAGAATGGGGCTGCACATTGGCAAATTCCACGCCAAACAATTTTTTAACCCGTTCAATGGCCAGATCTTCAGCCAGGTCCACAAATTCGCACCCACCGTAATACCGTTTGGCCGGATACCCTTCGGCATATTTATTGGTCATGATGGAGCCCTGAGCTTCCATCACTGCCCGGCTAACCGTGTTTTCAGATGCAATCAGGTTCAGGCCATATTCCTGACGCTCGGATTCCTTAGCCAACACATTGGCGATTTCAGGATCATTGATCTCAATATAACTCATTTTGCGCATATCCATATTTAGTCGCGGTTATCATCTTGCTGTGCGGGTCGCCCCGAACATAATCAAAGGTCAAGGGTTTTGATCCGGTCCAGATGGCGACCGCCTTCAAATTCAGTCACCAGCCACTCTTTGACCAATTCAAATGCCAGAATATCTCCCACAATCCGGCCGCCCAGCACCAGGACATTAGCATCGTTGTGCTGGCGGCTCATGCGAACGCTAAAAATATCTGAACACAGGGCAGCCCGCACCCCTTTATAGCGGTTTGCCTGCATGGACATGCCAAGGCCCGTACCGCAGAGCAGGATTCCCCTGGCATATTCACCAGAAGAGACTGCACTCGCCACTTTTTTACCGTAATCGGCGTAATTGACGGATTCCTCACTGTGGGTTCCCGCATCTTCAACACCGTACCCCAGGTTGAATAGCAGGGCCTTTATTTTTTCCTTCAGTTCAAATGCCGCATGATCGCTGCCAATAATAATGGTCTTGGTTTTCTCCATTTGATATAGTTGACGACATCCTGAACAGTGACAAGCGTTTCCGCATCATCCTCATCAATCTCAATTTCAAAGATCTCTTCCATGGACATGACAAGCTCAACAATGGTCAGGGAATCGGCCCCAAGATCCTCAATCAACGATGCCTGAGGGACCACATCGTCCACATCAATCCCCTCAATTTTTTCAGCAATCACTTTACTTACTTTGGTTTCTACGGTCATCCCCGCACTCCTTGCTTACGGATTTATGCTTCGTCGGCACTGTCGTTTACGTTTCGATCCTTGTAGGCGCCACACTCAGGACAGGCCGTGTGGGGAAGCTTGGGTTCCTGACACTCGGGGCATACCGAAACTGTGGGAGCGCTGGTTTTGTAGTGGGTTCTTCTTTTTCTGCCTCTGGCTTTGGAACTTTTTTGCTTTGGGACTGCCATTTTGATTTTCTCCTAACGATATCTTTTTATTTGTATTTCAATTCTTTTTACCTAAAATCACAAAACAAACTTACTTATCCTAAAATTGGCAACCTGTCAAGAATAATAGAAATTCTTTTATTGCCGAACCTTGGGATTTATGGTAGTTAAAGCGTCGATTTTATTTACTTTAACCAAATGACCGATTTGGAGAATAGCATATATGGACACCATTATTACCCGTTTTCCCCCCTCCCCCACCGGTTACCTGCATATTGGTGGCGCCCGGACGGCCTTGTTTAACTGGCTTTACGCCCGTAAAACCGGCGGTAAATTTGTACTGCGCATTGAAGATACCGATGAGGTTCGCTCCACCAAAGCCTCTGTGGATGCCATTTTAGAATCCTTGGAATGGCTGGGCATCGACTGGGATGACGGGCCCTACTTTCAAACCCAGCGGTACGACATATATAACGACTACATTGAGCGCCTGGTGGCATCCGGCCATGCCTACTATTGTGACTGCTCTCCTGAAGCGGTCAATGCCATGCGCGAAGCGGCCAAAGCCAAAGGTCTCAAGCCCATGTACAACGGCAAATGCCGTCACCGCGGGTTGAAAAAAGGAAAAAACACCGTGGTGCGCCTGAAAACACCGGACAGCGGGGCTACCGTTGTGCAAGATATTGTAAAAGGAGACACTGCAATCCAAAATGCAGAAATCGACGACTTTATCATCCAGCGTAGCAACGGGGTGGCCATGTACAACCTGGCCGTGGTTGTCGATGACATCACCATGGGCATTAATACCATCATCCGGGGCGACGATCACCTGGTCAACACCCCCAAGCAGATGCTGATCTACCAGGCACTGGGGGCGGACATGCCGGTTTTCGGACATGTTCCCATGGTGTTGGGATCGGACAAAGCCCGGCTTTCCAAACGCCATGGGGCAATGTCTGTGGGAGAATATCAGAAAATGGGCATTCTGGCCGACGCCCTGATTAACTACCTGGTGCGGTTGGGATGGTCCCACGGGGACCAGGAATTTTTTGAACGGGATGAACTCATTGAAAAATTTGACCTGGAACATTTGGGTCGATCTGCATCCATGTTTGATATGGATAAGCTCTATGCCCTGAATGCCAAACATATTGCCAAAAAGACCCCAGCGGCGCTGGCCGGGCCCCTGTTGCCCCACCTGGCGGACCTTGGCATTGACGCAGACAATAACACATTTACCCACCAGGTCATTGAAACCCTCCAGCCCCGGAGTAAAACCCTGGTGGAGATGGCCCAGGCCGCCCAGTTCTATTATAAGGATGAGATTGAATTTGAAGAAAAAGCGGCCAAAAAATTTCTGAAGCCTGACACTGCAGACCTGTTGGCCCGGTGTGCCCAGGACATCAGCGCCTTAGACGAGTATACCCAGGAAAGCCTGGAGACCCTGTTCAAAGCGGTAATGGAAGACACCGGCCTGGGATTTGGCAAAATTGCCCAGCCCCTGCGGGTGGCGGTCACTGGCACGACAGTCAGTCCTGGCATCTTTGAGATGCTGCTGGCATTGGGAAAAGACAAAACCGTTCAGCGCATTGAACGCGCATTGGCATTCGTTAACGGCCTATGATCAAAAACAAAGCCGCATAGACAAATTTAAGCGAATGTCATCCCGCAATAGCCCACAAAGTTAGACCCGCGAGAGATATCATAACTGGAGGCGTATTCAAGGCAAACCCCCTTGACTGCGCCTCTCTTTTTACAGGCCGCGACAGCGGCTGCGGCCGCACCGGCGCAACACATGTTGCGATTGGACAATCCCTGGGTGATGATGGCGGCCATATCCATATCTTCAAAGGCTAAAATAGCCTGTGCGTCGTTTTCCGTTTTCACCCATTCAACGGCGGATTCCCCTGTGCCGACCGGTTCAAACCCAAAATTCGGCCCATAGTGGGTCATGTCTGTGGAACCGATGATCCGAATCGTCCGGCCCAAGTCCGTCGCGCACGTCACTGCGGTTTCTCCAATAAGAAACGCCAGTTTTGAAGGCGGGACACCACAGACGACAATTTTCGAATCGGGGAAAAAATGGCGGATAAAAGGGTATTGCAGTTCCAATGTATTTTCGTCGGGGAATTGTGAGGGCGGCAGGGAATGCATCTCGTTTTTGGAGTGTAAAACGCGTTCAACCATGAGCCGCGTGAGGGGCTCATCCACTTGAATTTCACCCAAGGGCGTCTCCACAGCACCAGATTCAAGGACAACCGGCGTGGAAAAAGGGTGCATGTGGGCCCCGAACAGCACAATGGTATCTGGAATCGATGAATCTTGGGGAACAAGGGAGGCAATGACCCGACAGGCAATACTGCCGGAATAGGACCAGCCCGCGTGGGGCACAATACCGCCGATACTGCCAGAAGAGATCTCTCCACTGTTTAAAAACTCAGTGATGGCCTTTTTACATGCATTCCCAGTGCCTGGATACCATGACCCGGCAAATGCCGCGGGTTTAACCCCCATGCGTCCCCCCTCTTGATTTATCCCAATTTTTCTTTGACTTTTGTTCTCAGCCAATCCAGCCAGGGCGCAAATCCTGCTTCGGTTTTGGCGGACATCTCAAACACCGGCATCCCCGGATGGACCTGTTTCATATATTCCACTGCCAATGGGGCATCAAACTCCAAATAGGGCAGCAGATCCACCTTGTTTAAAATCGCACAGTCTGCCAGCTGGAACATCAATGGGTATTTTAATGGCTTGTCTTCCCCTTCGGTCACACTGAGCACCACCACCCGTGCATCCTCTCCAATGTCAAACTCAGCCGGGCAGACCAGGTTGCCAATGTTCTCAACAATAAGCAAATCCAGATCACTGCATCCCAGTTCATGGGCCGCGGTGTCAATGAGGTGGGCGGCCAGGTGGCAGTCCCCCCCAAATTGATCGGTATTGATCTGGGTCACCTTGGCCCCGGTCACAGATAAACGCTCTGCGTCATTGGTGGTGCACACATCGCCCACAATTACCCCGACTTTGATATCTGGCATGAGCTGGGCCAGGGTCTTGCATAGGGTTTCGGTCTTTCCGGAACCGGGAGATGACATCATATTCAGAACAAATACCTTTTGTGCTCTGAAATAGGCCCGATTTTTTTCCGCATCGGTTAAGTTTTTTTCAAGTACCCGTTTTTGAATATTTATTTCCACTGTTTGATATCCTTTCAACCTTGATCAATCAATCGTCAGCCAATTCCATGGAGGTTATTTCAATCTCCCGGCCTGTAAGCAGTTTCACCACGTCGCCATCCCCGCAGTCGGGGCATTGAAACATGGGCGAATCGGTCTCCCATTCTTTTTTACAGCTTACACAATGAAGGGTGACCGGCACCGATTCGATGGACAACTTCACCCCCTCTAAGGGCGTATCCTTGGTGATGATTTCAATACAAAAGGCCAAGCTATGTTCCACCACAGCAGCCAATTTTCCGATCCGCAGATTCAGGGTCTCCACCTTTGGATTGTCAATATCATCGGGAATGGCATCCAGCGCAATTTGAACCAGTTGTTCGGCAATTCCCATTTCATGCATGATCGTTCACCTTGTTTTTTGTTAGATATATCTTACAGGTCATGCCATTTCATTCCTTTGAGCAAAAAAGTGTCGTTTGAACGCCGCAAAGCGATTTTCCTGTATGGCATGGCGCAGGTTTGCCATAAGGTTAAGATAATAATAGAGGTTGTGAATGGTATTCAGCCGGTAGGCCAACAGTTCCCGGGACTTGTATAAATGGCGCAGATAGGCCCGGCTGTAGTTCCGGCAGGTATAACACCCACAGTTTTCATCAATGGGGTTCTCATCGGTGATATATTTGGCATTGGGAATATTGATATCCCCTTTGCTGGTAAATAATTTGCCGTTCCTGGCATTGCGAGACGGCATGACACAATCAAACATGTCGCACCCCATGCCCACCAGTGTCACCAGATTTTCCGGGGTCCCCACCCCCATGATATACCTGGGCTTGTCGGCAGGCATCAACGCCAGGGTGTGCGCTGCCATCTCATACATCACCTCGGTGGGCTCCCCAACGGAAAGACCGCCAATGGCAAATCCTGGAAAATCAATGGCAGTAATCTGTTCGGCTGAAACAGACCGCAGTGACTTGTACATCCCGCCTTGAATGATACCAAACAGGTTGTTGACCGCCCCGTTTTCCTGCCAATAGTCATAGCCGCGCCTGGCCCATGCCGTTGTCATATCCAAGGCCGCCAAGGTCTGTTTTTCCGTGGCCGGCTGGGCAATACACCAATCCAGACTCATCATGATATCCGATCCTAGAATCATCTGGATCTCCACGGCCCGTTCCGGAGAGAAGAAATGCCGGGACCCATTGATATGGGACTGAAAATGCACCCCCTCATCGGTAAATTTAGCCAGCTTGGCCAGGGAGAAGAACTGAAACCCGCCAGAATCGGTGAGCATGGGCTTATCCCAGGAGATAAATTGATGCAGCCCGCCCATGGGTTCAATCACCTCACAGCCGGGCCGCAGATATAAATGGTAGGTGTTCCCTAAAATAATTTGTGCGCCGCAATGGTCCAGATCTTCCTTAGACACGGCCTTAACCGACCCCACCGTGCCCACGGGCATAAAAATAGGGGTTTGGATCTCGCCATGGTCGGTGGTAATTTGACCCAGACGGCACCGGTCTGTACCCGCCCCTGATATATGGGGCTCCTGGCTATTATCCTTAAACAATTCAAATTGAAGCATTGTTACTCTCTGTTTCGGTAAAAGACCTTATAGGACCATGGCCGTTATTCGATCAACATGGCATCGCCATAGCTGAAAAACCTGTATTTTTCGGCAACCGCCAGTGCATAGGCATCCAGAATCTTTTCACGGGTGTAAAATGCAGATATGAGCATCAGCAGGGTTGATTTTGGCAGATGAAAATTGGTCACCATGGCATCCACACATTTAAATGTATACCCCGGGTAAATAAACAAATTGCACGCTCCCGATCCAGCCACCACCCGGCCATCCTCACCGGCACTAAACTCCAGGGTTCGCACCGATGTGGTCCCTACGGCAACCACCCGGCCGCCGACGGTTTTGGTTGCGTTGATCCTGCGGGCGGCATCGTCGGGAACGGTAAAAAATTCTGAATGGATCTCATGGTCCCGGATATCATCCACCCGCACCGGCACAAAGGTGCCGTACCCCACATGCAGGGTAATTTTCGCCACGCCAATGCCTTTTTGTGCAAGTTCTGCCATGAGTGCAGGGGTAAAATGAAGACCTGCCGTGGGTGCGGCCACAGCCCCTTCACACTGCGCATAAACGGTTTGGTAATTTTGTTTATCCGTTTCGGCCGGCTGTGCATCCCCATGCCTGCGGATATAGGGCGGCAGTGGCACCTGTCCACTTCCTTTCAGCCGGTCAATGAAAGCGGCGCCGCCCTCAAACGCCACCACAGACACTCGATCGCGATGGGACACCACCTGGGCCTGGATGCCTCCTTCCATGAACAGCACCGCCCCGGGTTTGGGCCGCCGGGAAGCCCGGATCAAGCAGTCACACTGAAACACCCCATTCTGCTCAAGATGCTTCATACCGGATGCATAATCAATGATCAGCACCTCCACCTGGCCGCCGGATTCTTTTTTTCCCATGAGCCGTGCCGGAATCACCTTGGTGTCATTCACCACCAGAAGATCTCCAGCCTTTAAAAAGGTGCCAAGATCAAAAAAATGATGATGGGAAAACCGATGGCTGTCTCGCACCACCCGCAACAGGCGGGCGTGGCTTCGTTCTCTGCAAGGCGACTGGGCAATCAATGCCTCAGGCAGGTGGTAATCATAGTCTGACAATTGATACATTAATGCCCGCCCCCGGCAAGATACACCACACCCAAGCCCATCAACATCACCAAAAAACCAAACCGCCGCAGGGTGCCGTCATCCAGCCCAAGCACCACAGACACCATCTGACGCATCTTGTCTGGAAACGCAAAATAGGGCAGGCCCTCCACAATCATCACCATACCCATGACACAAAAAAAGAACTTCATGGAACCGTTTTCCTATATTAACTTACACGCATATCTCGCTATCTTGGTATTATCGACATCAGCATAAGACCATTGGTCCAAAGACTGTGCGATCAGCATTCGGTCAAACGGATCTTTATGATGATAAGGAAGTGCTTTGCGCATCAACGCATCCTTTCCTGTAAAATCAAGACGCTCAAGGCCAATTTGTCTGCCATCTCAACTGGATCAAAATGAATCTCTATTTTTCCGATGGGTTGCTTAATCATGCAACACTCATATCTTTTGATGGGGTCGAGTATATCCATTCAGACCAAGTGGGTCAACATCATGAAACGCCGAATGGATAAAAGGCAGCACAATTATATTGATTATTCATGGTATCAGGGTTATAAAGGAAGGCTGTAAATATTTCAAGTGATGGAAAATATAAGGAATCAATAAAGAAATGCCTTTTGAACCTGTGATCGGACTTGAGGTCCATGCCCAGCTCAAGACACGGACAAAAATTTTTTGTAACTGCACCACCCAATTTGGCCAGCCCCCCAATGCCAACACCTGCCCGGTCTGCACCGGTATGCCAGGTGTACTGCCCGTTCTCAATCAGCAGGCCGTGACCTATGCCATTAAGGCAGCCCTTGCCACCAACTGCAAAATTAACAAAGAGAGCCGGTTTGACCGGAAAAACTATTTTTACCCAGACCTGCCCAAAGGCTACCAGATTTCTCAATATGCCCAGCCCATTGCCGAGTTCGGATACCTGGATATTGAAACCGATGCCGGAAAAAAACGCATTGGCATCACCCGGATTCACATGGAAGAAGATGCCGGAAAGCTCATCCACGATCCAGATCGGGCCAAGAGTATGGTGGACCTCAACCGTACCGGTGTGCCTTTGATCGAAATCGTTTCCGAGCCGGATCTTCGCTCGGCTGCCGAGGCTGGCGCGTATTTGAGAAAACTGCACGCCATAGTGAAATACATTGACGTGTGCGACGGCAACATGGAACAGGGCAGCTTTCGCTGTGATGCCAATATTTCACTGCGTCCCGTGGGGCAGGCAGCGTTCGGCACCCGCACTGAGCTGAAAAACCTCAACTCCTTCAGGAACGTTGAAAAAGCAATCCGCTATGAAATCCAGCCGGAGACAAAGTGATCCAGGAAACCCGACTCTGGAACCCCAATACAAACAGTACCGCTTCCATGCGGGGCAAAGAAGAGGCCCACGACTATCGGTACTTTCCAGATCCCGACCTGGTTCCCCTCATCGTTGACGACGCCTGGATTCAGGACGTACAATCTACCATGCCGGAACTGCCCGAGGCAAAAAAGGCACGGTTCATTGACCAGTACGGCCTCTCTGACTACGATGCCGGCATCCTTACTGCCAGTCTGGACATGGCCAACTTCTTTGAAGAGACGGTCCGCCCCCTGGAGAACATCAAACAAGCCGCCAACTGGACCATGACCACTCTCATGGGCATGCTTAATGCCAAGGGAGTAGACATCACGATGTCTCCAATTTCCGCGCAGTCTTTTTCCAAGCTGCTGAGCCTGATGGAAAACGGCACCATCAATGCCAAAGCGGCTAAAACTGTGTTTGAAAAAATGGCAGAATCGGGACAAGATCCTGAGGCTATTGTCAAGGAACAAGGGCTGGAACAGGTATCAAACCAAAGCGAACTTGAAGGCTTAGTGGAAGAAGTGATCACAGAAAACCCCAATGAAGCCCAGGCCTACCGAAACGGCAAAACCAAACTATTCAGCTTTTTCATGGGCCAAATCATGAAAAAAACCCGAGGCAAGGCCGATCCCAAGGTGGTCACCCCCCTGCTTAAATCAAAATTATAGAGGCACCCTATGAAACCTGGTAATCTAATGAAACACCCCCTCCTGTTCTGGACCAGTTGCCTAATAATGGTGGTCACCGTATCACCGACCTTGGCCCAGACACCTAAAACCATTGCGACCCTGCCCTTCAGCATTCACTCGGACACAAACATGGACTATGTGAAAAAAGGAATTTCGCGAATGCTCTACTCCCGGATCACCTGGCCGGGAAACGTATCCGTTATCCCCCCCGATCAGATGGACAACCTGCTGGCCCCCCTGTCCGACATCCCGAAAAACCAGTTGGTCAATGTGGTGGCAGAGGAAACCGGATCCAATTATGTGCTGTCTGGAACCATTACCCGATTTGACAATGCCTTTTCCATTGATGCCAAGGTCTTTGACATTGAACACAAAAGATACATGGCATTCTCCCAACGCTCCCGCACCACTGACGATCTGATCCAGAAAGTAGACCGTCTTGCTGCTGCCATCAACCACCACATTTTCAAACGATCCACAGTCACCTGGGAAAAGATGACCCAAGAGCAGACAGAGACCCAAAACGACCTGAAGCGTAAAAACCCCGAGTACCTTATGGAACAGTATCCGGGCTGGCAGGAGGACCAAAAAGAAAAGATTGGATGGAAAGTCTGGAAATATTTGTTTTAGGCCATGATCTAAACTTAACCACCCAACGCTGCCGCAAATTTTAAGTATTCATTGGCGTAACCGTCGATACCGACTTAAAAAACAAGCGGACGGAAGCTTTTATTTTAAGCCTGGCCCTTTACTTTAAAGTTTCTCCCATTCAAATCGGGTGATGTTACGGTCGTTTTTGCTGAACTCTATGCCAATGAGATAAACGGTCTGATGTTTGTATTTTTCGTAGTATTTTTTTTCTTTGCTCTGCGTCAGGGCATTGTCGGATGCACTCAATTCTTTGACTTTGAACTCAATGATATAAATCTTATCGGCAAACAAGACCGTCATGTCCATTCGTCCGTGGTTTGTGGATTCCTCAGCCCGGACATCCAATCCCAGGGCAGTAAAATAGCAATACACAATGGAACAAGAATACCCTTCATAGCCAGCCATATCGTTTTTACGATACCAGTCATGGGCAATCGACGCAAAAAACGCCTGAAAAATCTCTTTTAATTGATCTAACGCATTGGCTTCCAGGACACGTAACAGTGCCAATTTGTTGGTATCCTGGGCGGCATTGCTTCGTGTCAGTTCCGCCAGCAATGTATCATTAAATGCATATCTGACTTCATGGTTTGGAAATCCGAGTGTATCGTATGTGTCCCCACTAATACCAACGGGTAATTTCTTCATTACACTCACATAACATGGCTTTAGCAAGCCTGCTGTTGCCAAAATGTTTTCAATCTATCTTTTAGAGAAGATTTGACTGCGTTTGGTCCCAAGCAGTTTAGGCGGATCGACCAGGGCAAATACAATTTCATCTTTGCCGTCGGAATCCATATCGCCCACGGTATAATCGCTAATGAAACCGGTAAGCTTCTGGGTTTGCTCCTGACTTTCAAAGCCCAGCTCATTCCAAATTAAAATATCAATGAAACATTGTGTAAATAATCGCGTTTTAGTTAAAAAGCCATCGGCTTTATCAATATTTTTAACAATGATGACGTTCGTCTTACCATCTTCATCCACATCTCCAGCAAACACCCGTTGTTGAAGAAAAATTCGACTGAGCACATACCCGTCATTTTTGTTATAGCGATGTCCTTTGTATTCAATGTGAGCCGGTGTCCCCCCAAATGTTTCGGCGGACTTGTTGAGCCGCTCACCGTCAAGGGAAAATAGGGAAAGATAGCCGTCCAGATCAAGACTGGCAATGAGTTCACTTCCGTTATTCATGAAATCCCCAAACGCCATGCCGAACACATTATCAATAAAAGGAAAAGATTTCTCACCAGGGACAAGATCCTCACCCGGGCCCATTTTCAGCTCGACGACTTTGGTCTTTAATTTTTTATCACCTGGACCATCAGCTTTCTGGCCAAGAAGGATCGGCCCCTCACTGGTATCAACCACCCTTAAAAAATAATCATAGGGGCCACCAACTTCTACCCAATTGCCTTTTTCAAAACGGTAAGCATAGGACGCAGGCCTCAGCCACTTTTTGTTTACCCCTGTAATCAGTATCTCTTTGGTGCCATCATTTTCTAAATCGTAGACATCCACAAACAGGAAGGTGAGCCCTTTTTGGGGAAGTTTATAGGCACTAACAGGAGCAAAGCCCTTTTCCGTTCGACGATATACTTCAAGGTCAGCATCCGAAAGCACCAAGGTTTCAGTATTTCCATCACCATCTATGTCTGTCAGGCAGATGGCAGAAATCTCTTTATCAAGGAAAGGCCCCCGCCAGATCTCTTGGAGACGGTTCTGACGCCGCTGCTCCGTTTGTACAGTGTAGCTACCGCCGGGCACGGGCACTGAAAGTCCTGCCACAGGACGAAGTCCAAGGGCCTGGGTTCGGATATTTTCAGCAAAGAGATCCACATGTTTAATCACATCCCCTTTTTCAGTCCCCATTTCATTAAACTCCAACTTGACCTTTCCGGTATCCGCCTCTAAAAGCTTCACATCGGTGTTGACCTGGGAGCCGAAAATAAGGATGGTGCCCTGCACAATATAGTCGGCATCAAGACGGGTTGCAGCGTCGGCATCGGGTCCAAAGACAACAGAAGCGGTTCCAGGCTCGGTGAGCCTGGCTTCAAGCATTTTTTCGATCCCTTTTTTCAAAAAATCAAGATTCTCTTGGGACGTAATCTGAAACGGGGTGATGAGAATCTTTTTTTCCTTATTCACTGCTGTGGCCCCGACCGTTCCCCACTGAAGAATGAGACCGCCTATGAGGGCAAAAAGAATTTTGCGCCGAATACATATACCTTTCATATACCACCTTTATCTAATCACTATCAAACTTGATACCCCTGCCTTCAGGGCCATTTTTCAGAGTGCTACCCTACCACATCCAAGGCTTGCCAACAACTTGATTTTACCAATACCATCCACGCAATGCCAATTTATTACGGCGAATCGCAGCGATATGTTTTTCAGTTACCGCAGCAACGGCTGTACGCCTAAAACAGAAGACAAAAGACAGCAACGCTACAAAAATAAACCGGGTGTGCATTGTCATGCACACCCGGTTTTAAATTTACGATGAGATCTATGTCAGCTCAAAAACATCATATTCCTTAGAAGCTGATGGAGAACTGAGTACCCAGCTCGTAGGGGTTTGAATCGTTAGACCCTTTATAGGTAGCATCGCCAGCAAACAGGTACGCAGCGATCAAGTCTACGTTCAGGCCTTCAATCAGTTCATAGGAAGCATTCAGATCAATTTCAGTTCCCAGGTAATCTTCCCCAGCGGCGTTATCTTCTGCCAGTTTGGCATACCAAAGATCAGCGCCGATGCTGAGTTTTTCACTCACCTTGAAACCAACGCCGACGTTAAGTGCCATGATGTTGGAGATCTGGTCTTGGGGAGAGTTTGCGGAGGTCTGGTTATCGAAAGTACCATAACCCATGATTTCAGACCAGTAGTAGCTGTGTCCGGGCATGGTGACATACGCGTTAATATCACTATCAGCAGGATCATCATCACCTGTTGCATAGAAACCCTGGAAACGAATATCGAGCATATCGGAGAGGGCGACATCTGCACCAACAGCAACCAGGAAGGCTTTGACATCGCTGTTACCCACCTCGCCACCATTGTAAATCAAGGAGGCCCAGTAGGCACAACCACCAGCTTCGCCGTCAAGATCAGCACCTGCATAGTAAAGGAAATCAGAATTATTGGCGTCTACATAAGTGAAGTTAGGGGTAATTTTGAATCCACCCATGTTGATGGCGTAGTTAACATTGTATGCTTGGGTATCATCACTTACCTTAGCTCCGCCTTCTACAGCTTTCGCATACATGAATGCGAAATCACCAACGCTACCGGTGATGCCAGAAAAATCATCATCAAATACAAAACCGCGCTGGACAGCAGTACCCTGGGTACCCATTTTGAAGTTGTACGCGCCTAAATTAAAATCAATGTAGGAGTTTTTAACTTCAACGCTAATACCATCAGCACCGATGTTGCCATAAGAGCCACCGCCCCAAACGGCATCCATCTCAAACTTATTGACGAACTTGAGGTTGTCATTCAAAACGGCAGTGTAATACAAGCGGGTTCTGGTGTCTGCTCTTTGAACATCTGACAGATCGTTATCTTGACCATTAAAATCGTTCTGATGGAACATTCTTACGCGCCAGTATCCGCCGAACTGATTTTCAAGAGCGAATGCCGGCGCAGTGAAAGCGAAACCGAGCAGGGCCACAAATAGTGCAACAATTAGTTTTTTCATCTTTTTCTCCTTTTGACATCTTTCCCTCCTTTTAAAGGAAAGATGATCAGTAAAATTAGTTGCCGAAGAATCCGGCAAATAGGATAAATCCGCTACCATTAGCGGAATAATGGGCTAATCTATGTAAATTTTCCATATAAGTCAAGGTGTTTTATACTTTTTTTTTAAAAAAATCATGCACAATACCACAAAAATTGGCAAACGCTGTTCTCCGCTGCTATACAACCCTTTTGAACAGTTTTTCAAGGCGATGGCGGTCAAAGGCCACCATAATGGGACGGCCGTGTGGACAGTGCATTGGATTTTCACACGCCATGAGATCGCTCATCAATCTTGCCATCTCATGGCGGCTCATGGCCTGGTGGGCTCGGATGGCCCGGTGGCAGGCCATGGTCATAATGCAGGCGTCAAGCCAGCCATCCTTGTCTCCGGTTTCATTATCCACACTCAAGGTCTCCACCATCTCCATAACCATCCGGCGGACCTCTTTTTCTTCCACCAGTATCGGCACGGCTTTGATCACAAAACTGGTGCCGCCAAAGGGTTCTATCACCAACCCGAGGGCTGCCAGATCGTCACAGATGCTTTCCAGAATTACCGCTTCGCTGTGGGTCAGTTCCAATACCTCGGGCACCATTAGGGTCTGACTTTGGACATTCAAGTTCTGGTGACGGTGTTTCAGCTGTTCATAAACAATGCGCTCATGGGCGGCATGCTGATCCACCAGGACCAGATGATTCTCTTTTTCGACGACAATATAGGTCCCCATGACCTGGCCGACGATGGTCATTGATGCATCATCTCCAGAGGGTTGATGCTGTGGGACGGCTTTGGGCATGGGGTCAGGCAGATTTTCATCGACAACGGGTGATAGATGTTTAAATTCCAGATCTGTAACCGGGACGTGTGAGGCTTGCTTAACGGCTGGCCCATCCCCTTCAATCCCGGACAAGTTGTCAGTAGTCACTGAATCGTGTTGTACCGGTTGCACACGTTCCCATTGAATTTCCTGCTGGGCCACGCCAGAAGACGACTGGGAAAAAGCAGGTCTTACCCCATAAACAGTTTTAGACGACAGGGGGGGTGTGGTTGTGGACGATGGCACAAGATTGGACCCATCCTGGGTAGCGGTGGTCGGACCGGACATGGCATAGGCAAGATCATCGGACTGGGCATCCACCAGCGCCTTAGATACGGCACGCCCTACGGCCTGGTATACGGGCTGGGGCATAAGAAATTTAATTTCCCGTTTGGTGGGATGGACATTGACATCTACCTGGTCATAGGGCAGATCGACACACACCACCCCCATGGGATAGCACCCTTTCATGATTCGGCCCCGATATCCTTGGAACAGGGCGGCAATCAGTCCCCGGTCGTGGACCAGGCGGTTATTCACGAACAGATAGATGCGGTTGGCCGTACGCCGGGTAACGGCCGGGTTGGCGCAGACGCCGGAAATGCGAATATCGGCACCCTCAGAAGAGAATTGAAGGGGATAAAGCTGATCGATGGCATCCCGGCCCAGCACCATCTGGGCCCGCTGAAACAGTTCCTGGCCCGGCGGGAAATGTTTCACCAGCTTGCCGTTGAAAAACAAGCGAAATCCAATGTCGGGATTGCCCATGGCCAAGCCGGACACGGCATCTGATATATGTCCAGCTTCCGTACTTTCCGCCTTGAGAAACTTACGCCGGGCCGGTGTGTTGAAAAACAGCTGTTTCACTTCAACCATGGTGCCGGGCGGAGCCCCCGTGTCGGAGACCTTGGACAGTTTACCGCCGTTGATGTCGATACGGGTGCCGATGTCATTGTCCCGGGTTCTGGATACCAGGGTAAATTTAGATACCGACGCGATGGATGGCAGGGCCTCTCCCCGGAATCCGAACGTGGAGATGGAGAATAGATCTTGTTTTTCGAATACCTTGGAGGTGGCATAGCGTTCAATGGCCAATATGGCATCGTCTCGTTCCAACCCTATGCCGTTGTCACTAATGCGAATCAGGGAGCGCCCCCCCTTTTCAACTTCCACCGTAATCCGGTTGGCACCGGCATCCATGCTGTTTTCAACCAACTCCTTTACCACCGATGCCGGTCGCTGAACCACCTCCCCTGCAGCAATCTGGTTGGACAAGATCTCAGGAAGAATCCGGATGTTACTCATGAAGCTGTATCCGAGGCCGTATCTTTCTTGACCAATCTGAGCAGGAACTCACTGTCTTTGGGACTCAGATCAAAACGGAATCCTGCCGCATCGGCCAGTGCCGCAGGCGATTTTGAGGGATCATTTTTCCGCTGTTCACCAATCCATTGTACCGCTTTTCTCAATGCCTCTCCCTGGGGTTGAACACCTGACATATTGGCTCCTTTATCTAATCAGATAAACACATTCATGGTCGTTGTGGCCCCCTCGCTGAATGCATATCCGCCAAAGGAGACACAACCTGGCTGGATTACGCCAAATCCGGCAGCGCGGCATCCAGGTTTAAACTCTGTTCAAATCCAAAACCCGCCCGAATCAAAGACAGTTCTTCAAAATGGGGGGCCATCATCTGAATGCCCATGGGCAGACCGCCAGAAGAGATGCCGGCAGGAACGGAAATTCCGGGAATTCCAGCCATATTGGCGGACAGTGTAAAGATATCGCTCAGATACATGGTCAGGGGGTCTTCCACATTTTCACCAATCTTAAAGGCCGGTGTGGGGGCCACGGGAGAGAGAATAATATCGCATTCACCAAACGCCTTGGCAAAATCATCCATGATCAGAGCACGAACCTGGGAGGCACGGCCGTAGTAAGCATCATAATATCCGGCGGACAGGGCATAGGTACCGATAATAATCCGGCGCTGCACCTCAAGGCCAAACCCCTGGGATTTGGTATTTTTATACATCTCTATTAAATCTTCAGATGCCATATCCCTTGCGCCGTAGCGGACCCCGTCGAACCGGGCCAGGTTTGAACTGGCCTCGCAAGGGGCGATAATATAGTACGCTGCTACCACATATTCACTGTGGGGCAGGGAAATCTCTTTGATCTCGACCCCCAGTTCCCTGAGTATTTGTTTGGACTGCTCAAACATGGCGGCCACCTCCGGATGAATGCCTTCAAGCTGTGAATACTCCTTGGGGATTCCCGCAGTCATACCGGACAGCCCGTCTTTATGAAACGCATCCAGACCCGTTGTAAAATCAGGTACGGCTTTGGGCGCTGAAGTAGAATCCTTGGGGTCATGGCCGCAGATCAAATTCATCATCATTGCCGCATCCGTGACATCCCGGGTCATGGGGCCGATCTGATCCAGAGAAGAGGCATAAGACACCAGACCAAACCGGGAGACACGGCCATATGTGGGCTTCAGCCCGACAATACCGCAATGGGACGCAGGTTGACGAATGGAACCGCCGGTGTCCGTCCCCAGGGCACCGGCGCAAAACTGGGCGGCAACCGCTGCGGCAGAGCCACCTGAAGAGCCGCCCGGCACATGGTCGGTGTGCCAGGGATTCCGGGTGACCTGGATGGATGAATTTTCCGTCGAAGACCCCATGGCAAACTCATCCAGGTTGGTCTTGCCAATCATCACGGCACCCGCAGCATTCAATTTATCCACGACTTCGGCGTTGTACCGGGGCGTGAAATCCCCGAGGATTTGGGATGCGCAGGTAGTTTTAACGCCGTTCGTACACAGCAGATCTTTGAGGGCCAAAGGGACACCGGTAAAAGGTGTTTTATCCCCTGCGGCAATGATCTGATCCGCCGCTTTGGCCTGGGTCAGAGCATACTCGGGATCCACGGTGATAAATGCGCCAATGGTGTCATCATGGGCCGCAATGCGGGCCAGGTAGGCCTGGGTCAGTTCAGTTGAAGAAATCTTTTTGTCCGCCAGCAGGGTTTCAACCTGGGCAATGGTCAATTTATGAAGTTCCATGGGGTATCCTTTATTTAACGACTCTGGGCACGGTATAAAAATCGTCATCCCGCTCTGGTGCATTGGCCAATGTCACGGCAGGTCCTGGTGAGGGCCGGGGATCATCCTGGCGGAGTACATTGTTCATGAATGCCGCCCCTGATACCGGTGTCACCCCCGTGACATCAACCTTTTGAAGGGTATCCATATAATCCAGGATATGACTCAATTGTTCGGCCAGGGTCTCCTTGAGTCCATCTTCGATGTCCAGACGGGCCAGGTGGGCAATTTTTTCAACTTCTTTGATGGATATCTTCATGATTATTCCTTTTTCTTGATCATGCCTTCAATGCGGGCGTTTTTCAATGTCTCCAATGCCGCCTTGGCCGACTGATAATCGCCATAGGTGCCGGTGTGCAGTCGATGCCAGGTGGTATCGCCGTTTTTACCGATTACTTGATAGACATGAATCCCTTTTTTATTGAGCCGTGCCATTTCCGTTGCAGCATCCCCAGCGGTTTTAAAGGCGGCCACCTGAATGGTGTATGTGACGCCTGAAGATTCAGGTGCCTGTTTTTTCGGTGCCAGCGGCTTAACCACCTGCGTGTTTTGGGACGCCGTCCGGGAAGGCACTGACCGCGCAGCGTCTTGATAGGCAGCCAGCAACTCTGGATTCAATGTCTGTAACTTCTTGCTCAACTTTATGGGGATGCCGTCTTTGTCACTCAATGCTACCCCGTCAGATTGGGAAAGGGGCTCTGTTGACGGCACAATTTCACTGTTTCGTGTTACTTTTTTCTTTACCGCCACAGGTTTATCAAGCACTTTGTGAAATTTAAGCGTCACGTCTTGGTCCGACGCGTTATGTTCGCCCTGGGCTTTTACAAGAGATGCCAGCCGATTCTGGAATCCTTGGGTGTCAAATGTCACCGGCGAATTTCCCCGGCCCACCATCACCCCTAAAAAAAACATCCAAAGGCTCACAAAAAAATAAAGCCCGTATCTTATGATCCCTTTCAGCCGATCCCCCTCCCTACATTCTTTCCGGTGCAGACACCCCCAGGAGCCTGAGACCGTTACGGATAACCTTTTTCACTGCCAGAACAAGCGAAAGACGTGCAGCGGATAAGGCTGCATCTTCGGTAATGACTTTGTGGGTATTGTAATACCCGTGGAATGCAGCAGCTAATCCGTTCAGATAGGTGAAAATAACGTGGGGATGGCGGGTTACCGCACTTTTTTCCACCTGTTCTTGAAACCCTGAAAGCTGTTTGATAAGGGCAAGTTCCTCATTGGCCGTAAGCCGTTCCAGGTGTTTACCTTTTGTAAACTCAACCGCATCAATCAACCCCTCGCCTTTTGCCTTGGACAGGATGCCGGTGATTCGCGCATGGACATATTGGACATAATACACTGGATTATCCGCACTCTTCTGTTTAGCCAGTTCCAGATCGAAATCCAGGCTGGAATCATAGCTGCGGCTAAGGAACATGAACCGGGCCGCATCCTTACCCACTTCATCTACAATATCCTTAAGTGTCACGAACTCACCAGCCCGGGTAGACATCTGCACAGGGACACCGCCCCGCAACAGATTCACCAATTGCACCAAAATGACATCAAACTGTTCACTGTTACGGCCGGCAGCCTCTATGGCAGCATTGATCCGCTTGATATACCCGTGATGATCAGCCCCCCAGACATCAATCACCTGGTCAAACCCTCTTTCAAATTTTTCATCGTGATAGGCAATATCTGACGCAAAATAGGTTGTCAGCCCGTTACTTCGAACCACCACACGGTCTTTTTCATCACCAAAGTCCTGGGTTTTGAACCAAAGCGCCCCGTCCTTTTCATAGATCAGATCTTTGGCCTTAAAGGTTTCAATGCTGGATTGAACCCGGCCCGAATCATACAGCCCCTGCTCGCTGAACCAATTGTCAAAGGTTACGCCAAAATCTTCAAGGTCATTACGGATATCCGCCAAAATCCGATCGGCTGCAAACCGCGCACAAATGTCTACGCCCTCAGCCGTCTCTTTTTCAAGCAGGGCAGGACCGTTTTGATCGAGCACGCGCTGTGCCAGATCTTTGATATACTCGCCTTGGTAACACGCCTCTGGAAATTCAATATCTTTGCCATGGGCCTGCTGTAACCTCAGCCACACTGAGGTCCCCAGTGTCCGGATCTGCCGCCCAGAATCATTGATATAATATTCTTTTTGGACATCATATCCGGCAAAGGCCAGGATATTTCCTACGGCATCCCCCACGGCCGCACCCCGACCATGGCCAACATGCAGGGGGCCGGTGGGGTTGGCAGAGACAAACTCCACCTGCACCTTTTTCCCCTTCCCCATATCTGAGGCGCCGAATGCTTCATCAGCCGCCAGGACCTGATCTACCAGCGGATGCCAAGCTTCAGCAGATAAAAAGAAATTGATAAAGCCCGGTCCTGCGATTTCCACCTTTTCAATCATGCCCCCCAATCCAGGGGCATTTTCCAAATCCATTGAATCCACAACCGCCTGGGCAATCTTTTGGGGCGCCATTTTCTGAATCTTAGCGGAAACCATGGCAAAATTCGTTGAAAAATCGCCCTGGCCAGCATGCTTGGGCGTTTCGATTTCCATATCCGGCACCCCATCAGAGGGCAACCGCCCACGTTTAAAGGCCGTTTCAGCAGCGTTGAGTACAATGCTTTTGATTTTTGTCTTCATAACCGTTTAATTCTCGTGTTCAGACGTATCTTCGGGGGTGAATGTGGGACGATCATCATCAGAATCTATCTCTTTCATCTCGTCTTCCTTGGTATCTCCATCCTCTTCGAGCAGGGCATCCAACTCAACGTCGTCTTCATCTAACTGAAACTCCTCTTCGCCGGGGAAGGCCTCGGTATCATTATATTCTACCACCACTTTGTCAGCGTCAGGGTCTGTAAAAAATGCGACTGTATGGTCAAACAATTTCTCACACAGATCTCTTGTGGGGAAAAAACTGCGCCGACGAATTGCGGCAATAAAGGCATCAATCCCCTCTTTTGACGCCTCAGCCACCGTTTCCAGCTCATACGCCTCTTTGATCAGGGGCTGAACCACACCTGGGTCTACCTCACTGAGTTCTGTCACGGTGACAATCCCCTTTTTACATCTTTTTCAAACCTGATGTTCTGCTTCATTACTATCTCCTGTTAAAATACATTGACCTAAAACTTTTTAATATATCTCAACTGGTTTCCATGTCAACATTTTATCCGCAGCCCACGGTGCATACGACATTATAAACTCATTCGCAATTTTTTATGCCCTTTTCATTTTCCTATTGACCATCAAAATCCAGCCTGCTATATTGCTTTGGTTAATTTTCGGAGGAGTGGCCGAGCGGCTGAAGGCGGCGGTCTTGAAAACCGTTAGGTGTCAAAGCCTCGTGGGTTCGAATCCTACCTCCTCCGCCATTAACATGGAGAAGTGCATGAGTGGCTGAAATGGACCGCCTGCTAAGCGGTTGTGGGGGGAAACTTCCACCGAGAGTTCGAATCTCTCCTTCTCCGCCAATAACAAGGAATACGGGCTGAAATTTTAATTTAATTTCAGC
>PDWI01002594.1_pt1 | contig 30221 bp, 29 predicted proteins | sample 1430891 | NCBI WGS metagenome assembly PDWI01 (sample SAMN01162508, study PRJNA174530) | Oral metagenome, whole genome shotgun sequencing project. | biome: Marine environment; feature: Marine mammal; material: Swab sample of the gingival sulcus; isolation source: swab sample of gingival sulcus... | reverse complement strand
GTTGCCTCCGTGGATAGTGATGGTGATGGTGTGGGTGTCGTTATCGGGCTCATTCCCACCGCTGGCGGTATTGCCCTGACCACTGCTATCTGTTGCCTTGACGGTGTAGGTGATGGTAAATGTCTCGTTTGAAGGAATAAAATCAAAAGGATAGGTTGTGTTGCCTACTGTTGTATTAAAGTTCCATTCAATACCGTGGTCGTTTGTTGTTTGTGTATTGTTTACCAAGTATATCTTCGGCATTGGTGCTTACGCTTTCTACACTCATATTTACAGTGTCTAAAGTATCTTTATCTGCAATGGATAGGGTTCCGTTTAGGCTGATTTCATTATCAGTTTCATTGTGTTGGGCACTATTACTATCTCCGGTTTTCATGGAAATGACCGGTGCGTCATTGCTTCCATTGATGGTGATGGTCAAAGTGGTGCTTTGGGTGTTTCCCTGACTATCCTTCACTGTGTAGGTAAAGATGTCGGTGGGATTATGGTTCTTAGCAAGGTTCTGAACAGCATCTGACTCATTGTCCAAGTTGTAAGAATAGCTACCATCTGCCCCGATTTTAAGGGTTCCGTAGTCTCCTGTAAGTTCTGTGCCATTAGTGGTGCTGGTAGAGTTAGCATCAATATTGTCTTCCTCTCCAGCAGTTGTACCTGTGACGATACGAGTTACTGTAAGAGTATCCCCGTCATCCACATCGCTATCTTTCATGTTATTGTTCTGAACCCCATCGTCATGTCCTGTAATAACATTACCCCCAACTGTTGTGGAGACAACATCCTCAGTTACGCTATTGGTATCTGCTTGTACCACCGGTGCATCATTGCTTCCTGTAATAGTGATGGTAATGGTTTCTTCTCCACTGCTGTTGTTCGTTGCACCACTACTGTCAGTAGCTTGCACCTTGTAGCTAAGCGTTAGGGTCTCACCTTCGGGAAGAAAGTCAAAGGCTTCAGTGCCAGAGTCAAATGTCCAAGTAGCACCATTTTTGGCAAGCTGTTCGCTACTGCTATCCTCCCCACCAGTTATGGAAAACATATCAAGCAGAGCATCGTTGTCCAGTCCCGCAGGCAAAGTGCCAGCAAAAGTGCCTCCCGTGGTCACGGTTTGTCCCTCAACTTTGGCAATACTTACCGTGTCGCTTGTATCTATATCATATAGGGAAAGGGTGTTGCTCACACTAAGACCCCCATTAGTCTCAGTTAGACTTCCCGTAGTTGCGTCTCCATCAAGAACCTGAATCTCCGGTGCATCATTGCTTCCGTTGATGGTGATGGTAACATCATGGCTTGCAGTAGCATTGTTGTCATCCGTAGCTTTTACCGTGTAGGTAAGTTTCACCGTTTCACCTGACGCAAGGGCATTGAAATATTCAGAGCCAGAATCAAAACTCCAGTCCACCCCATGCTCATCGCTTGACTGGGTACCATCAAGCCCGCCAGTGATGGTGAACATCCCCTTTAGATCATCATTGCTAGGCAAGGTTCCTGTGTAGGTAGTTCCTGTAGTAGCTACACTCTCCACCGACATGCTAACATTATCTGAGGTATCTACATCAGCGAGGCTTAGAGTGCCATAAGCACTTAGGGTTGTATTGGTTTCATTGATGGTGGCACTGTCTGTATCTGCATTAGACTGTCCCACATCTTCTAGGGTAATTTGCGGGGTATCATTAGCCCCATTGATGGTGATGGTCAGAGTGGTGTTCTTAAGCCCGCCATTGCCATCAGAGGCAGTGTAGGTAAAGGTTTCGGTTAGGGTTTGTCCCACACCTAAAGCCTGAACAGTGGTATTGCTGGAATCTAGATTGTAGCTGTACGAACCATTGTTCTTGATAGTTACAGTGCCGTAATCTCCATCAACACCAGCGCCAACAGTAGCGACATTTTCAAGGTTGGTTCCAGTATTTCCCTTGGCTACGCCCACCACGTTTAGGGTATCTCCATCAACATCCGTGTCATTGGTAAGTACATCTCCGGTCACAGGTGCTGTTACATCCTCTGCAATAGAATTCGTATCCGCAACCACCACTAGCTCATCGTTGCTTCCATTGATGGTGATGCTCAGAGTGGTGTGCTTGAGTACACCATTGCCATCAGAAGAGGCAGTGTAGGTAAAGGTTTCGGTTAGGATTTGTTCCACACCTAAAGCCTGAACAGTGGCATTGGTGTTATCCAAGGCATATTCGTATGTGCCATCTTCATTGATAGTTACAGTGCCGTAATCTCCAGCAACACCTTGAGCAATGGTGTTGGCATTTTCAAGGTTGCTTCCAGTATCTCCTTTGGCTACGCCCACCACGCTTAGGGTATCACCATCAATATCCATGTCATTAGTAAGTATGTTTCCGGCAATAATGGTGGTATTGGCATTAACATCATCATGCCCCTCTGCATCAGCACTATCTTCGGTGACGCTGTTTGTATCGGCGACAACTACTAGGTCGTCATTGGTACCAGTAATAGTAACTGTAATCTCCTGTGTAGCCTTAGCTCCCTTGTCATCGGTTATGGTAGCGGTAAAAGTTTCGGTTTTGGTTTCGCCTTCTTTAAGTGCCTGAGTTTGGGCGTTTGCATTATCTAGGGTGTATGTCCATTCCCCAGTACTCTCATCAATAGCAATAGAACCATAAGTCCCATCTGTAGTATCTAAAGACCATGTTGCACCGTTGTTGTTTGCACTTGTATCCACATCCACATCAGATGAAGTTAAAGTTCCTGTTGCTGTATTGGTGGTAGCATCTTCGGTAACAGAGCCTCTTGCCGCGGTAGCATCTGAGGTAATAACCGGTGCATCATTGGTGCCGTTGACTGTCACTGTAATGGTTTTGGTATCTGTTGCACCTGCACCGTCTGTTACCTTGGCTGTAAAGGTCTCGGTTTTCTCATCGTCTTCTTTGAGGCCCTGGGTGGTAGAAAGATCGTTATCCAGGGCGTATGTCCACTCGCCTGTGATGGGATCAATGACTATGGAACCGTACACTCCAGCACTAGAGCCTTCAATAGACCAAGTTTGCGTGTCTCCAATATCCGGGTCTGTTGCCGCTAGGGTATTGCTTACAGTGGGAGTGCCTGATACTGCTGTACCATTGTCCGTATGACCTGCTTCAGTAACACTACCAGTATCATTACCCGCAGTAATTACTGGAGCATCATTGGCTGAGTGTACGCTAATGGTACTAAGAGCTATATTACTCTCTGAAGTGCCATCTTCTACTTGCACCTTAATAATACGGTCACTTAGGTCTGGATTATCACTATTTGTTTCAAACCTAACTGCCTTGATAGCTTCTTGGAAATCTCCTATCAATACCACTAAAATTTAGCATATCACCCTCTTTGGTGTTTGTTAGGGTAATGGTGGCTTTTTTAATATCATGACCACCATTAAGATTGATGCCCATATCGGTATCTGCAATGCTAAGGGCGGAGCCGTTTTCCGTATATGCAGCGGTAAAGGCGGTATCTGAATCGTTAAGGTTTGCAGCAGAATTAAGATCAATAAGAGGGGCATTATTTTCAATAACAGATATTTTTAGCAGGGCTGTATCTGTGCCACCATGCTCATCTGTTACTGTATAGGTGATATTTGGCACTGTACCATGAAAATTGTCACTGGCAACAAATTCGTATGTACCATCACTGTTAAGAGTGAGTTCTCCTGCGGTTTGACCGTCTTTAGTTATGGTATAAGCCTCACCTAGAGTAAATGGAGCTAAATTATCTTCTACGATAAAGGCAGTAACGCTAAGCTCATCGCCATCTACATCAGTGTCATTGTTTAGTACATTACCGCTGGTATTTTCTCCTACTATAGCAAGGGGAGAGTCTGCATGAGCGTCTGGACCGTCGTTACGACCATCGATGTTAATCGTAACATCTTTTGTAGCTGTACCACCATGACCGTCATCTACTGTGATAGTATAGGTCTGATCTAAGCGTTCCCCCTCTTTTAGATGGTCGATACTAGCGTCAGGTACGGAAAATTCCCAACTGACTGTGCCTGTGGCATTATCAATAGTAGGGACAAATGTACCTATATAACCTGCCTCTTTCGCAGTAGCAGAGATTGTATGGGTATCTGATGTATCAGGATCTGTAAAGGTTAGGCTACCTGTAGCGGTATGAACGATACTATTTTCTGTAGGTTGATTGTCTGCAACTTCAGTTACACTACCAGAGGTGTCTCCACCATCTGCTATGCTTGGTGGTATGTTAGTTGTTGGAGCTTCAGTTGGTGCTTCAGTTGGTTCTGGTGTTGGTTCTGGAGTTGGTTCTGGTATTGGTTCTGGAGTTGGTTCTGGTATTGGTTCTGGAATTGGTTCTGGAATTGGTTCTGGAATTGGTTCTGGAGTTGGTTCTGGTGTTGGAGTAGGAACAATATCTATAGTTAATGTATCACCAACCACACTTAGAGTATCAAAACCTCCACCTGAAGTTGAAACTATACTTACAGCTAGGCTCCCTGCATCTAAATCTGCTAGAGTTAAAGAACCGCTTTTTTCTCCCGCTTCTATAAGTACATCATAAGTATTTGTTTCATTTGTAGTTTCATTATAGACTTTAATCGTTACAGTTAAATCTGTTTTAGTAGGTTTTGATAGGTTTATAGTATAACTTCCATTATTATTGAGTAACCAAATATTTGCATTATATCCTATATCATCTGATGGTGGTATCTCATCTTCTCTATCATACCCCTCATAATCACTTTGGGTTGAACGCAATGTAGTATTAACATTTGTTTGAAGTTGATCTGAATACATAAAATTTGAAAAGTCTGCAAAACCAGATTGGAGTATATGAAAGTCTGCTAGTTCATTAGAGTCAACGAGAGTAACTCTTAAGTCACTATTTACATCTACTATTCGTTCTTCTTGTTGGGTTGTGCCTTGTTGTGTTCCTCTTTCTTCATCATAATCTTGAACATCTGCTGTTATTTTATGTAAAGCTTCATTAAGTGTTTCTATTGGTGTTGTGTTTTCACCAGATTCCACACCTTCATTTAAAACAGTAGAGTCAAATTGGACTGGACTTTGACTTGATATAATTAAACTTTGTTCTGAACCATCAACTGCAATGATAAGAGTATCATTAGAATTATTTCCAATATCGGGTATAATAATATCATCAGCATATATAACATCACCCACTTTTAATTCAACGAGATCTTCTGAACCTCTTTTTACGAAGAATTTCCCATCTAACTTTTGTACTACACCAATCTGTGTCATAATAAAACTCCAATATTATATTTATTTTTTATAATATAGCTGATTTTTTATTATTTGTATATCACACCCCAGGGTGAGAAAAAAAGAAAATTTATTGGAATAATAAACTTAAAGATAATCTATTTTTAACTTGAAGTTTTTCATATATTTTTTTTGTATGAGTTTTTAGCGTATTTATAGAGATATTTAATTCTTGGGCAATCTCTTCATTATTTAGATTATTGATAAGTTTAAGGGCTATTTGTTTTTCCCTTTTTGTAAGTCTATTTAAAATACTCTCTTTTTCATTTGATATTTTTGTTTTACTTATTTGGAATATAAGTTCTTGGGTAATTTTAGGATGTAACCAAACATAATTTTCTATTATAGAAGCTAATGCAGAGTTTAAAAAAAGCTGACTCATAAGTTGATTTCCATATCCCATAATACCAATATCAAGATACTTTTTTGAGATGTTAAAATTGATAATATTATCCAAAAGTAAAATTTTATTTCTATTTTTTACTAACTTTTTTAGAGTACTATCTGCATCATTTAAGCAAGTTCTATTAAGAATAATAATTTCACTTTTTAAATTCAAAAGGGTGCTAAGGTCATTTATAATAATGCACTCATACTGTTCTGAATGCCCTTGCCATAAATCAAGTAAATTTATATCATCACTATAAAGATATATTTTCATAGTATTTTACCTTTGTGTAAAAGCATACTGTTTTGCTTTTAAAATTGGTTTTAAAATATACTCTAAAACAGTTTTTTTCCCTGTAAGTATATCAACATTTACAGTCATACCAGGTATGATTTTTAACTCTTGCTCTTTATGTATAAAGCTACTTTGGTTTGTTAAAATTCGCACCTTATAAAATCTATTATTTTCCTCATCTTTGATTGTATCTGCACTTATATGGACAACTTTTCCCTCTAGTCCACCAAAAATAGAGAAATCAAAAGCAGAAAATTTTACTATAGCTTTTTGACCAGAGTAGATAAAAGCTATATCTTGTGGTTTTATTTTTACCTCTACGAGTAATTTACTTTGTAAAGGGACTAACTCTACTAAATCTTGCCCAGGTTTTACTACTCCACTTACAGTATGTATATAGAGTTTTTGTACTATTCCATCCATAGGAGATCGTACATCAGTTCTAAACACTTCATCTTCAAAAAGTCCTTGATGAGCATCTATACTTTGTAGTTTTGCTATTGCTTCAGATAACTCCTCTCTTGATTTACTTTGGAAGAGAAATTTTGCCTCTTTTATTTTATTTTTTATCTCTAATGTTTCTGATTTTAATCTAGGGATAGAAAGATTTGCACTTTTATATTTTTGTTCAATACTATTTTTTTCCCTTTTTAGAGATAAAAGATCTATTTTTGAACTTAGACCTTTTTTAACCATAGGGGAGATGATTTTTATCTCTTGATTTATTATAGATAAGGATTTTTTAGAGGAACTACTTTGAAATTTTGCTTCTTTTATCTCATTGTTTTTTTGTATAAGTTGCTCTCTAAAAGCATCTAATTTTGACTCTAATTGAGAGATATTTGATCTATATAATTTTTTTTCATTTTCCATAAGCTCCATTATATCTTTATCTTTTGTTTGGGAAATAATAAATTCACTCATATTTGCTTGGGCCTTTAATCGAATGATTTTCGCTTTGAGGGCATTGGCTTTTAGATAGTTTGATGTAACTGTAGATTTTGATTTTTTATTATTTATTTTTATAAGCACCTGATCTTTTTTAACTATTTGTCCCTCTTTGACTAAAATCTCTTCAATAATACCACCTTCCAGATTTTGTACAATCTGATTATCCCCACTAGGTACAATCTCCCCTTCACCTCTTGCTATTTCGTCTATTGAAGCAAAACTTGCCCAGATGATAAAAAGGATAATAGTAAAAAACCAAAACAATAAAATAAAATGTAATTTTCTTGGTCGTATTTGAAGTAGGGCAGAACTTAAAGAGTTCATATATTCATAATCTTGTGGGGTTAAATGTGGTTTTTTATCCATTTTTTACCCCCAGTTTTTTCATAGCATCAACTTTAGTTTCATCTATAATTTTTTTCCCATCGTGAATAACTATAATTTTTTCCACCATTTTCAACATAGAGAGTTTTTGAGTTATAAGTATAAACGTTCTATTTTTTACTTCCTCTTTTAATGCTGCAGCTATTTGAGTTTCACTGTTTTCATCCATAGCATTTGTTGGTTCATCCATAAGAATATAAGGAGTTTTTTTTACTAATGAACGCGCTATGGCTACACTTTGTTTTTGTCCACCTGAAAGTCCTAAGCCCCTTTCTTGGATTTGCATACTGTAGCCTTTTGTATGTGTTTTAGCAAAATTATCAACTCCACTAATTTTTGCAACCTCTAATACCCTTTTATCTTCTACAAAATGGTTTGAACCTATGATATTGTCTTTTAATGTTCCTCTAAATAGGTGTATATCTTGGGCAACATATCCAAAATTTGCTCTTAAAAGGCTAGGGTCTATTTGTGCTATATCTATCCCATCTATTAAAATTGTACCACTATTTGGTTCATATATCTTAAGTAATAGTTTAGCTATTGTACTTTTTCCTGAACCCATTTTACCAATAATAGCAACTTTTTCACCCTCTTTTATAGTAAAACTTACATCTTTTAAGGCTGGAGTATCATCATCTTCATAGCTAAAACTTACATTTTTAAACTCTATATCTCCACTTAGTTTTTCTATATTTACATACTCTTTTGCAGCTGGTCTATCGACAGGTTTTTTCATAATCTCTTCTAGTATAGTAAAAGCTGTTTTTGCATCTTCATAGTTTGTAAGTAAAGTGGCTGTTTGACCCAATGGTGCTATTGTTCTTGAAGTTAAAATAACAACAGCAATGAGTCCCCCCATGGTTAGTTCAAAATCTGCTATTAAATATACTCCATAAAAAACGATAAATATCGTATTTAGCTGGATTAAAAAACCTGTGATACTAGGAATAGAACTTGAGAGTATTTTTGATTTTAACTGTTTTTTTGCTATTTCACCAACGCTTTCTTCCCAATTGTACTGAATTTTACTACTAAAATTGATACTTTTTATAGTCTCTATATTTTGTAAGGTTTCTATTAAAATTCCATTTTTTTTAGCACTCGCCTCATGTGTGCTTTCTATACTTCTTTGAAGAGGTTTTTTTATAATAAGTGCATATAAAAGTATTAATATAATTGTAATAATAGGGATAATAACGATAGCTCCCCCTATATAATATATCACAAAAAGAAAAATGATTGCAAAAGGGATATCTATTAAAATATTTATAGTCGAACTTGTAAGAAAATTTCTTATAGAATCAAAATCTTTTAAATTACTAGCAAAAGAACCTACTGATTTGGGTATCTCTTTCATTTTTATATTTAAAACATTTTCAAGAATAATTGATGAGACTATCACATCAGATTTTTTTGCAGCAAGTTCTAAAAAATAACTTCTTACAAATTTTAAAAAAAGATCAAGTAGATAAACACACACTACCCCAATAGTAAATACCAAAAGTGTATCTTTGGCATTATTTGGGATCACTCTATCATAGACATTCATAGTAAAAAGTGGTGTTGCTAATACAAATATATTAATAAGAAGTGAAGCTATAATCACATCTATATAGATAGATTTTGAGAGTTTTATTGTATCCCAAAACCAATGCTTATAGTTTAAGTTCATCGTTCTTACATTTTTAGAGTCATAAGTAAACTCTTTTTTTAACATAAAAGCGTAGCCTAAATACTCCTCTTCAAGGACGTGGATATTTATCCACTCATAACTCGCTTCATTGGAAGAAAAAATTATTTTCGCTTTTGTTTTATCATCTGAAAAATTTTCTAAAATACAAGTATGACCACCACTTAAAACCAGTATCATAGGAAGTTGTAATTTTAATATTTTATTGATAGGTTTTTGAACGATCGTAGTTTTCAAACCAGCTTTTGCAGCTGCTCGTGAAAAGAGTGATTTACCCTTTTTTATAGAAAAAAGTAAATTATCTCCTGCCTCTTCATCTATAGGAAGCCCTGCAAGTAAGGCTTCTTTTGTGTATGGTTTATGATACAACTTTGTAAAAAGAACTAAAGAGTTTAGTAAAGAATCTTGTATTTCTAGATATTTATTTTCTTTCAATATATATTACCCTTATTGGATCAATTTAATTTTTATTGTAGTTGTTTTATTATTTTTCGTATAATACTACCATTACTCTTTGATTTATCTTTTTTTGATTTTGTATATTTTCAAGATAGAGTTCTCGTGTTTTTAAAAGTTTTTCAACAAATATCTTATCATTTGGTACATCTTTATTGATAAGGTATTTTGCTATATTTTTTGCATCATCCAATCCAGTGTTTGTAGTACCATTTACTTTTATATTTCCAAAGAGATCTTGAAAAGAATAAGTTAACTCTCTTACAACTCTTTCATCATTTGTTTGGGCTGGATTTGTATAGGCAATAATATTTAAAAAAAAGTTTTTATTTTTCTTTTTATACTCATTTACTATATTTACAATAGAATCCAACTCCACTTTTGACTCATCTGTTAGTGTACGGTTATCCAAATATAAAGGTTTAAATCTTACTATTGATTGAAAAGTATCATTGATTAATCTTTCCTCTATATTTGGCTCTATTTGTACTTTTACATCTAGCTCTTTTGCATAAAAATCAGAAGATAAAAGTGCAATAAACACTATTAATAATATTTTTTTCATTTTCTAATCCTTACTCATTGAATTTTTTTTGATACAACCATAAGGCATAATATTATTACCTTTAAGAGAATTGCCACAAATATCAAGATCATCTTCGATTCCATCTTTATCTTTATCTAAAGATATAGGAAGAGTATCTACTGTGATTTTAGGATTTTTCACATCTAAATTTACTTTATGTTTATATGATTTATCATTTAATACAGATACAACCATAGTACCCATAGCATCAAGTATTCTAAATTTTGCAAAGAGTTGATTGTATTTTGAACTTATTATTTTTGAATTTGAATTGATAACATCAGAGTACGCACTTAAAAGATCAAAGAGTGTTTTTTTACTTCTTTTTCCAAGTTTATATTCTTCAAGTGTACTATATAAATTATTTTGTACTATCTCATCATATTCTTTTAAAGCCATCAATTGCTCACTTGCTACCTCATACGCTGACCAAGAAAGCTCTAAACTCTCTATTACTTCTCTTTTTAAATTTCTTTTTAACTCTGCTTCTTGTGCTATTTTACTGATTTTCTTTTTTAAATTTGCAGAATCAAAACCACCATTGTATAAATTCCATGTCACAGCGACTCTAGCAATAAATCTATCATCATCTGATTCATAACCATTCTCTTCTGGATTAGAACTATGATAATATTGCTCTAATTCAAAATCCACTTTTGGATAAAATTTATGTTTATCTCTATAGTAAAGTGCCTTTGATAATTTGACATTATACTTTCCAACTAAAATTGAGGGATTGTTTTGCATTGCATAGAGTGTTGCTTCCTCTATACTTTTTGGTAGCTCTATATTTAAAGAGGGTAAACTCATATCTTCTATAATTGGTTTTCTCCCTAAAATTCGAGAATAACTAAAAGTTACATCTCTTAGTGTATTTTTTTGAGTGATTAAATTTATTTTTGCCATCGATCTTGCAGTTTTTATTTTTCCTAGATCTGATTGTGTTAGCATTTTTGCATTATATAACTCTTGTGCATCTTTAAAAATATTTTTGTGTATTTCTAAATTTTTTTGTGCATTTTTTCTAAGCTCTTCATTTTTTAGTATATTTAAATAAGCCCCCACCATATTAAAAGATAAATCATCTGCTTTTTCTATATAATTATAAGCAGCGCCTAAAATGCGAGACTCTTCATAATCAACCTGATGTTTTGTTTTAAAACCATTAAAAATATTTTGTGTAAGTTTTAGAGATCTTTCATAATATCTAAAACTTTTATCTTCTATCTCATCATTGAGTCCACCTGCTTCTTGCTGACTTGCTAGAAACTTTACATCAAGCTTTGGAAGATAGCCTGACTGTGCCATATCAAGATCTTGTATCGTCCCACGATAATTTTTTAATCGTTCTTGTATAATGGGATTGGTATTTAAAACCTCTTTTAAGTCTGATACTAAGCTATTTGCTTCTAAATATGTACTACACATAAGTAGAGTTAATACTTTAGTTAATTTATTCACTTTTACACCTTTTGTTACATTAGTTTTATTCTAGACGTTAGGATATCTTTTTATCACTTAGCCTTCACTTAGTCTTTAAGATTCAATTATGGTATATTTGTTTAAATTTTAAATATTATTTTTAATTTAGTGAAGAGTTTTTATCAAATAGTGCTAAAATTTTTATTTTAAGTGTTATTTTTTAATTATATTTATAAATTTTATATATGTTATAGGTAACAATAAGTTATTTTTATATAAAATTACGATATTGTGATTTGAATAAAAAGGAGAATTAATGAAAAAAATAGTAAGTTTAGCTCTTGCTTCCGCACTATCGTGCAGTGTATTGTTGGCTAAAGAGATTAAAGTGGGTGCAATTATGCCGATGACAGGACCTCTTGCAGCGTATGGACAAACAGCTTATTTGGGTGTTGAGTTGGCAAATAAATTGCAACCAAAATTAAAAAATGGTGATACAGTTAAAATTGTATTACTAGATAATAAAGGTGACAAAGTTGATACAGCAACTACTACAACTAGATTAATCACTTCAGATAAAGTTGTTGCTATTTTGGGTGCTTTAACATCTTCAAATACAGCTCAAGTTATAGCGGTTGCAGATAAGAAAAAGATTCCAGTTATCGCTTCAGTTGCTACAAATGATAAACTAACAATGAGAAGAACTTATGCAAATAGAGTTTGTTTTAGTGATTCTTTTCAAGGTGAAGTTGTTGCACAATATGCTTTAGATAATGGTTATAAAACAGCAGTTGTAGTTGTAGATCAAGCTCAAGTTTATTCTTTAGGACTTGCAAAAGCATTCCAAAAGAAATTTAAAGCTATGGGTGGAAAAATATTAAAGAAAATAAAAATAACTTCAGGAGATAAAGACTTTAAAGCAGTTGTTTCTCAAGTTAAAAAACTAAATCCTGATTTTATGTTTATTCCAACATATCACCCAGAAGCGTCTATGATAGCAAGACAATCGAAACAATTAGGACTTGATAAGCCTATGTTTAGTGGAGATGGTGTTTCAAATCAAACATTTATCGACTTAGGTGGAAAATCAGTTGAGGGATATATGTTTACAGATTTCTTTGATTATACAAATCCCCCTTCAAAAACATCAAAAGATTTTGTTGCTTTTCATGAAAAAGAAACAGGGAAAAAAGAGGTTAACTCATTTACAGCACTTGCAGCAGATACTTATAATATCTTAATAAATGCTATGAATAATTGTAAAGACCCTTCTGATTCTGTTTGTATCAATAAAGAGATAAAAAAGACTAAAAACTTTGATGGTGCATCAGGAATGATTAGTTTAGATAAGAACGGAAATGCTACAAGATCGGCAGTTATTAAAGTGATTAAAAACGGTGTTGCTACATTTAAAGCGACTGTTAATCCTAAATAGTTAACAAATAAATAATAATAAAGTCTAGTTTAAAGCTAGGCTTTTTTACAATAAAAAAAGTAATTTTATTACTTTTTTTATTGTAAAAAATAGGAGATTAAATGGATTTTCTAACCTTTGCTCAACAAATGGTTAATGGTTTTTCTTTGGGTTCAATGTATGCTTTAATAGCCATAGGATATACGATGGTTTATGGTGTTTTAAGGCTTATAAACTTTGCCCATGGTGATATTATGATGGTTGGTGCTTTTTTAGCTTATACATGTATGGCAATCTTTAACTTGCCTTTTTCGCTTAGTATTCTTTTAGCGGTTGTTATCTCTGCTGCTTGTGGAGTTTTAATGGATAAAATCGCTTATAAGCCTTTAAGAGAAGCTCCAAAAATTTCACTACTTATTACTGCTATTGGTATCTCATTTTTCCTAGAAAATGCTTTTACAGTTTTTGTGGGTGGAGTTCCTAGATCTTTTCCTGTTCCTGAATATATGGAAAGTATTATTAATATAGCAGATGTTACATTTCCTGTTTCAGCTTTACTTGTTCCTATTATTACTTTTGTTTTATTACTTTGTATTTTATTTGTTTTATATAGAACAAAATATGGTATGGCTATTCGTGCCTTATCTTTTGATATTAAAACAGTAAATTTAATGGGTATTGATGCAAATACTATTATAGCAATAGTTTTTGCTTTGGGTTCAGCCTTAGCTGCTGTTGGTGGAATATTTTGGGCTGTTAATTATCCTTCAGTTGAACCTATGATGGGAGTTTTAGTAGGTCTTAAAGCTTTTGCTGCTGCTGTTGTTGGTGGTATTGGATCTGTAACTGGGGCTGTTTTAGGTGGATTTATAATAGGATTTACAGAAGTGGTTGTAATAGCATTTTTTCCTGAAATGGGTGGATATAAAGATGCTTTTGCCTTTATATTTTTGATTTTCGTATTATTATTTAAACCAACTGGAATTATGGGTGAAGATTTAGAAAAGAGTAGGTTCTAAGATGAATAAAGCAATATTGACAAAATATAAAATAATAAATTTAATTATAATTTCAAGTGCTATTTGGTTTACTTGGTTTGCTCAAAATTATTTTGATGAGTATACTGTTAGAATTATTAATAATGTTGCAATTTTTATAATTTTAGCAGTTTCTTACAACTTAATAAATGGTGTAACAGGGCAGTTTTCACTTGAGCCAAATGGATTTGTTGCCATTGGGGCTTATGTAACTGCTATTTTAATTCTTGATGCAGATGCTATGCTTTATCAATATGATATTGAAGATCCTTCACCTTGGATTTTAGTAATGCAAGTTGATTTTATTTGGGCTTTATTAATAGCAGGAATTGTTTCAGCTTTATTAGCTTTATCTTTATCTTTTCCTGTGTTTAGAGTAAGGGGAGATTATCTTGCAATTGTAACACTTGGTTTTGGTTTTATTATTAGAATTTTAGCTATTAATACTCCTGAGGTTACAAATGGTTCTTTGGGAATAAACGATATTCCAGAATACTCTAATCTTTACTGGACAGGTGGAATTGCTATTTTAACAGTTCTTGCTATTTTAAATATTATCTATTCTAAGTATGGAAGAGCTATGAAAGCTGTTAGAGATGATGAAGATGCAGCAAGTGCCATGGGTATAAATACCTTTAAGATTAAAACCTATGCTTTTTCAACTTCAGCATTTTTTGAAGGTATTGGGGGTGGATTATTGGCTTGTTTATTAACAAGTATTAGTCCTGATCTATTTACATTCTTCTTAACTTTCCAATTACTCATCATTATTGTTTTAGGAGGTCTTGGAAGTACAACAGGTGCGATTTTAGGAACTATAGTTGTGATGGCAGGATTAGAATATATGAGATTTTTAGATGAACCTATGAATTTTATGGGGATAGAAACTGATGGACTACCTGGAATGAGAATGGTTGTATTCTCATTAATCTTAATTATCGTTATGTTATTTGCAAGAGAAGGCTTAATGGGTAAAAGAGAGTTAAAAGATCTATTTAAAAAGAAAAAAAAGGCTAACAAATGATTTTAGAAGTTTGCCATGTAACAAAAAAATTTGGTGGGGTAACTGCTATTAAAGATACCTCTTTTCATGTAAAATCAAAAGAGATTTACGGTCTTATTGGTCCAAATGGAGCTGGTAAAACTACCATGTTTAATATTATCACAGGAAATTATGAACCAACAAATGGCTATATTAAATTTCATGGTCAAAAACTCGATGGGGTAAAACCTTTTAAAATAGTGCATAGGGGAATTGCAAGAACTTTTCAAAATATTAGACTTTTTAACTCTATGAGTGTTTTAGATAATATTTTAATAGGTTTTGATCATCAAGCATCTTATACCTATTTTGAAGCGATTTTAAGATTACCAAGATTTTTTAGAGAAGAAAAAATTATTAAAAAAAGAGCCTTAGAGATACTTGATGTTTTAGGAATAAAAGAGTTTGCAAATGAACAAGCAAATGCTTTATCGTATGGAAATCAAAGAAAAGTAGAGATTGCAAGAGCCATTGCTGCAAATCCTCAGTTGTTACTTTTAGATGAACCAGCAGCTGGTATGAATCCTCAAGAAACAGATGAGTTAGCAGAGTTGTTTTTTAAAATTAGAGATGAGTTTGATATCACAATTTTACTCATAGAACATGATATGAAATTTGTAAATAAGCTTTGTGATAGAGTTATGGTTTTAGATTATGGTAAAACTATCTTTGAGGGTGATATAAAAGATGCCATTAAAGATGAAGAGGTTATAAAAGCGTATCTTGGAGATTTTAAACATGCTTAAAGTAAAAGATTTAAAAGTATATTATGGTTTGATAAATGCTGTAAAAGGGATTGATTTTAATGTAAAAGAGGGGCAAATTGTATCACTTATCGGAAGTAATGGTGCAGGAAAAACTTCAACTTTACAATCAATAGTAAATGATGTAAAAAAAACTGGAGAGATATTATTTAAAGATGAAGATATTTCAAAATTAAAAACACATAAAATTATACAAAAACATATAGCCTTAGTTCCTGAGGGGAGAAGATGTTTTCAGAATTTAACTATTGAAGAAAATCTTAGAATGGGATGTTTTAACAATGGGCATATATATGAAGAGTATAAAGAGAAGATGTTTAAACTTTTCCCACGGCTTATTGCAAAAAAAGGTCAATTAGCGGGAACTATGAGTGGTGGAGAACAACAAATGCTAGCAATTGCTAGGGCTTTGATGAGTGATCCAAAACTTTTAATGCTAGATGAACCCTCTTTGGGACTTGCCCCTAAGATTGTAGGAGAGTTATTTGAAACGATTACAAGGCTAAAAGATGAGGGTATTACTATTTTACTGGTTGAACAAAATGCTTTTGCTGCCTTAGAAATATCAAATTGGGCTTATGTTTTAGAAAATGGCGAAATTGCTCTTGAAGGTAAGGCTAGTGATTTAATTGAATCTGATGATATTAGAGCAAAATATTTAGGTGCATAGTGTATTTTATCTTAAATAATAATGCATTATTTTTTAAAAATGACTGGTATAAAAGTAATTTATAAAGTTTAAAGATAATTTTGGTATAATCCACAACTTATTTTTGTTTGATGATAGTGTATCTCAAACTAAATAGTTCAAAATTTTTGCAAAGGAGTCCTAACAATGCCAAAGATGAAATCTAATAGTGGAGCTTTAAAAAGATTTAAAGTGAAAAAAAATGGTTCGATTAAAAGAGGAAGTGCTTTTAGAAGTCACATTCTTACTAAAAAAAGCCAAAAAAGAAAAGTAAGTCTTAGAGGTCCACAAGTTGTAGATGCTACAGATACAACAAGAGTAAAAAGAATGTTAAATAAAGCATAAGTTAAATAAAGCATAAGTTTTATAACTATCTTTTTTTAAGTCCCCAAAAGAGAAAGAGTCCCTCCGATTTAGTTCGGATAAGTTCAGTACAATTGAAGTACAGACACCAAATACATTCTGAAGTGTATATTGGTAAAGATAAGGAGAAAAAATGCCTAGAGTAAAAACAGGTACAACAAGAAGAGCAAGACATAAAAAAATTCTTAAACTTGCTAAAGGTTTCTACAGTGGTAGAAGAAAACATTTTAGAAAAGCAAAAGAAGCTGTTGAGCATGCAATGCAATATGCTTACAGAGATAGAAGACAAAAGAAAAGAGATTTTAGAAGACTTTGGATTGTTAGAATTAATGCCGCTTGTAGATTAAATGGTATGAGTTATTCAACATTTATCAACGGTTTAAATAAAGCTGGTATAACTTTAGATAGAAAAATTTTAGCTGATATGGCTATGAACGATGCTGCATCTTTTGCAAGTGTGGTAGAAAGTGCAAAAAAAGCTTTAGAAGCATAATTTTTTACACTTTATAGAAAAAAGGGAGATGTTTATTCATCTCCCTTTTTTTATATTATAAATATATGAATATATAAGCTAAAACTAATTACAATGCTTTATATGAGGAATAGAAAATGAGACTAAATCAAAAACAATTGTCATCGATTAGGACAAATTTTACAAACTTTTTTAATGATGGAAAAATCTATCTTTTTGGTAGTCGTGTTGATGATAGTAAAAAAGGTGGAGATATAGATTTATATATATCTACTAAAAGCAAAGAAAATCTAGCATATAAAAAAATACAGTTTTTAGCAAAAGTAAAAAGGGAGATAGGTGAACAAAAAATAGATGTTGTTTTTGATTATGGTCAAGATAGACTTATAGATAAAAAGGCAAAAGAAGAGGGAATAGAACTATGAATGAAGAGTTAAAAGAGATATTTAAAATTTGTGACAATATGTTTAAAAATGCAAGTATAGACTATGATGAATTAAAAACAAAAAGTTTAGATATGAATTTTTTTGAAAACTATACTAATACGAGATTAGTAAATAGCTTTTTATTTAATTTTTCAAAACTTCAAGATAAGATAGGTGCCAAACTTTTTAGGAAAGTACTATATGAAATAAAAGAGATAGATAATATAAGTATGCCCATGATAGATATACTTCATATTTTAGAAAAACTAGAAATATTAGAAGATTCTAGTAAATGGGATGAGTTAAGAGAGATAAGAAACTCTGTATCTCATGAATATCCATTTGATATAAAAGAAAGAGTTGAAAATATTAAACTAGCTATGCTTGGATTTGAGATACTTAAAAAAATTTATATTAAACTAAAAAATAAAATAGGGTAGAAAAAATCTACCCTATTTTTTGTAGCTAATTATAACTAAAATCTATAACTTACAGAGACTCTTATATCTTCTGCTTCTTTTACAGGATCAGCGTCCATTCCACCTTTTGTGTACTGAGATACTTCGTCCCATGACATTGGAGTACCCTCTGCACCAAAGAAACCTTGACTCCCTGTATAATCATATTTTATTTTAGTGTATCTTGCATTAAATATTAAAGATTTTGTAAGTGGTTTACTGTAGTAAACCTCCCATGCAGTACCACGAGCAGCTATTTTACTTCCAGCCATAGTATCTTCACCATACGTTACACTTCTCCAGTATTTACTCCCTTTATTCCACTCTATACCGATTCTTCCATCTTCTGTTAATAGACAAGGTACATTTAAACCAACCCAAGTAGAATGACCTTTTTTACTATCTAGCGAACCTAACATACCACCACCAGTACTATTTGGATCTGTTTTACTTTGTGCCCAAGATACAAATAGTCTTGTATCATCTAAATAATCACTAATACCATCACCAATACCTTCTGCTTTAAACATTGCTGTAAAGAGTTCTAAATTACCTACATTATGAAACTGATTATCTGCATTAGCATTATTAATCCCTGCTTGTACAGCCGTAACACCTTTTGGTGCTAACATAGCATCAAGTTCTGTATCATTAAATCCCATCATAGCGTAAGTACTTGCAGTATTAAAACCTATAAGATTTTCAGCTTTTGCATAGTTTGTATGAATTGAATATTGTCCATTATCCCATGGCACAAAAATAAATCCATACATATTATTATCTTTATTATCTAAAGTTGTGTCTATCGCGTAGTCATCTCCATTTGGCATTGAAAATCTAGGTTTAGCGTTTGTTATACCTCTACCTGTACAGAGTTTCCACCACATACCCTCAACTCCAGTTACCTTATCAAGAATAAATTTTGAACTCAATCCATCAAATTCTACATTAACTGTATGTGAAAGTGGTGAATTATCTTTCATTCTTTCTCTTAGATTGATCCCTAGCCCATCTGTAGAGGGTCGTCTACCAATAGATAATGTCCAAGGAACTTCACTACCAAAAAATGTATCATTTTTATATAACCAGTATGCCTCTTTTACTTTTAGAGTATTATCTGTAGCATTTTCATTGGTAACCCAGTCAAAATCTGCAAATCCAGGCTGTGTGTTGGATTGGCTGTGATTAGCTGTATCTCCGTATGCTTTAAAATAAGATAATTTACCTTTAAATAAAACATTATCACTCGGTGCAAATGCCATACCTAACCATAATCTATTTGTTAATAGATCTGGATTTCTCGATTTTTCTCCACTTGCGTGTTTGTAGTGTATATTATCAAATGCTGTTCTAAAGTCTACATTCCATTTGATATTATCTTTTGCATCGTGTGCTTTTACAAGATTGATTTTTTTATTGGCCTTTTTTAGTTTTTTCTCTAACTTTGAAATCTTTTTTTCCATTTGACTTACTCTATTCTCAAGTTCTGTTGTAGCAAATGTTGTTGTAGCAAGTGCTGCAATTGCTGAGAGTGCAATAATTTGTTTCTTCATCTATTGTCCTTTAATATATAATTTAGTGTAAACTAAAATGATTTTTGTTTCATGTGTCTCCATAAAAAAAGGTTGAGTAAATTCTCAACCTTTTATAACTTCATCTTAAATATCTTCTTTCTTAACAAGAAGGAACATTTCCTGAATCATTTGCAAACTCATAAAAGAAATCATAATAATGTGGTAAAAATTTCTCTTTTACTTTTTTTACTTTTGGACAGATTCTTTTAATCTCATCTGCTAGTTTTCCACTTTCATGAATAGCTTCCCACTCATCTTGAGAGTGTTTTGCTGCCATTTTAGCTCCAGTCATTTCACAAGCTTTTTTTAATTTTTTTATAAAAAGTTTTTGACCCTTCACAACATCTGCATTTGCAACTGTTGTACTCATCACTAAAGCCATTGTACCTACTAATACCAATTTAAGTAACTTGTTCATTACTATCCTTTATTTTTAAATTTACTCTTAATTATATCACATATAAATAAAAAAAAATATAAATTTGAAAAATATGTTATAATTAGAGATGAAATATTACATACTAAAAAAATTAACAGAACATCTCAATAGATATAAAAATATAAAATATATTAAAAGGGTAGATAACAATACAATAAAAATAGAATTTAATAATCAAAATATCTATTATTTTGATCTTTCAAAGGGAAATGGAAATATTTATAAAAAAGAGAATAATGAAAATATAAAAAAAGATTTTAATGCTCCTTTTGATGTGATACTTCATAAAAGATTTACCTCCAGTCATATAAAAAACATTCAGTTGTTAAATGATGATAAAATTATACAAATAGTTGTACAAAGTAAAAGTGCCTATAAAACGCAAACCTCAATACTTCAGATGGAATTTACGGGGAAAAATACAAATATTATTATTCTTGATGAAAAAAATATTATTTTAGAAGCGTTAAGACATATAGATGAGTGGTCATCTAAAAGAGTAGTAAAAGTAGGGCAGAAGCTTTTACCACTAGAGAAACCAACTTTTCAATTTGAAGTCAAAGAGATAGATGATATAGATGCTTTTTTATTAGAAGTTTATAATAAAAAAGAGGCAAAAGAGTTAGAAAATCTTAAAAAACAAAAAGTTATTCAGTTACAAAAACAAGCAGATAAAATTTCTAAAATTTTAAAAAAACTTGATAATTTAGAAGTTTTAGAAAAAAATGTAGAAGAGTTTAATGAAGAAGCAACAAAAATACTATCAGATATATATAACTTTAAAGGATATGAAAAAAATCTTAGAATAAATAGGGCAAATGAACTATTTTCAAAAGCAAAAAAAACAAAACAAAAAATAAAAAATCAGCATATAGAAGAGACAAATTTAAGTCAAAAGTTAGAGTTTTATAATCGACTTATAAATGTAATCCAAAATGCTAAAACAAAAGATGAAATAGAATTTTATATGCCCAAAAAAGATAAAAATCAAAAAAAGACAAAAAAATCAACACCTTATAAAAGTTTTTTTATTGATGGATATAAAATTATGCTAGGTCGCGATGAAAGAGAGAATATATATCTACTAGAAAATAGCAGAGCTAGTGATTATTGGTTTCATCTTCAAGGGGAGGTTTCTTCTCATGTTATCGTTTCAAATACAAAAAAAACTATTCCTGAAAAACTTATACGTGAAGCAGCAATAATATGCGCAAAATTTTCTAGTGACTTTGGTGGAACATTTAGTGTAGACTATACACAAAGAAGAAATGTGAAGATTCAAAATAGAGCAAATGTTTTATATAATCCCTATAGTACTATAGTAGTAAAAGTATAAATAAAAAAAATTATATATTTATAAGTAAATTAAGGAAAATTTAATAAAACATCTATTATAATTCCGCTACCAAACAAAAGAAACTAGCTTTAAAAGGGTCCTTAGCTCAGCTGGTTAGAGCACTCGGCTCATAACCGAGTGGTCGAAGGTTCGAGTCCTTCAGGACCCACCACTTTTAGTTTGAAACTTTTTTAAGCGGGAGTAGCTCAGTTGGCTAGAGCCTCTGCCTTCCAAGCAGATTGTCGCGAGTTCGAGTCTCGTCTCCCGCTCCACTTAAAATTAAGAATTTTATAAAAATGCTTCAGTAGCTCAGCTGGTAGAGCAGCTGATTTGTAATCAGCAGGTCGTAGGTTCAAGTCCTATCTGAAGCTCCACTTTCAATAGAATTTTTTTAATAACAATTTTCCCCTATATTTTAAGCATATATTATGGCATTGACTAAAAAGAATTATAGAATAAAAAAATAATAAGAAGAAAACATTTGCAACGAAAGGCTCAAAATCTTTAATTTTTGGGTACCCAATTATTTTTAAACTAAGATTTAGAACTACAACAGTAAAATGCAGTAATTATAATGATAAAAGGTAAAGCATTGGAAAATTCAATAATAAAGATATTAGAACATATTGGTGAAGACCCAAAAAGAGAAGGTTTAAAAGATACACCCAAAAGGGTACGAAAAGCATGGGAGTTTATGTGTAGCGGATATAAGCAAGATCCAAAAGAGATAATCCAATCAGCTTTATTTACAAGTAGTAATGATGAGATGGTAATTGTAAAAGATATAGAACTTTATTCACACTGTGAACATCATATGTTACCTATTATAGGAAAAGCACATATTGCTTATATACCAAATGGAAAAGTTATTGGACTTTCAAAAATACCCCGAGTAGTTGATGTATTTGCTAGAAGACTACAAATTCAAGAACAACTTACAGAAGAGATAGCAGATGCAATAAATGAAGCAATAGAACCAAAAGGTGTGGCTGTAGTTATCGATGCACGGCATATGTGTATGGAGATGAGAGGTGTGCAAAAAATCTGTTCTACAACAGTTACCTCTGCTTTAAGAGGGATTTTTAAAAAAGAGAAAAAAACAAAAGATGAGTTTATGAGTATAATTTCATCGAGTTTTATCAAATAAAATAAGAAATAATGGAGATAAGACTTCATAAAAAATTACAAAGAATATGATTTAAGATTACTTATAAGCAATGGATTAATATACTTTTTTAAAGTATATCTATAAAAGATATACTTTAAATTTTTCTAAATAGATTATTTCTTTTTAGATGTTTTTTTTGCTTTTTTGCTTTTGTTTTTTTTAGCAAGTTTTTTCAATTTTTTCTTAGCAAGTTTTTTCAATTTTTTCTTAGTAAGCTTCTTGTTTGATTTTTTCTTCGCTAATTTTTTAGCAAGTTTTTTAATCTCTTTTTTCTTTAATTCTTTTGACATGGTAAATCCTTTTTTATATTATATTATATTACTATTAGTAATAAATTATAACAATTATATATTTATTATCTTAAAATAAACTAAAATATAGAGAATAATACTAAACTACGATATAATTCCCAATATAAAAATAATTTAAGAGTAAAAGAGAGAAAATGACATTTGTAGAGTTTAAAAAGTTATTATTAGATGCAGATATAAGTTTACCTAAATTTAGTAAACTTATTAAAGTAAGTGAAAAAAATCTTCAATCATATAAAAAGAAGGAAGAGGTTCCTAATACCATTGCAGTTATTGCTAAATGTTTTGCTTATATGAATGAATCCAATATAGATTATAGGACATTGATAGAAACTCTTGAACTTCAAGCAAAAACAAAAGAGGGTGCTGGTTTTTCATCGAAAATGAAAAAACAAAAAGACTAAAAAGTGATACAATAAGATGAAAAAATATGCATGTATAGATATAGGATTAAAAAGAATAGGGTGTGCTGTTTCTTTGATGTCAAATATAATAAATCCTAAAGAGGCGATACTACGTAAAAATAGAACCCAAGCTAGTCGTGATGTAGATACTTTTTTAAATGAATGGCAAATAGATACTTTAGTTGTAGGGTATCCTGCTTCTAGTGAAGATATGATAAAAAGGGTAAATCACTTTGTGTCACTTTTAAAGTTTCAAGGTGAAATTGTATTTCAAAATGAAAACTTAAGCTCTTTAGAAGCAAAAGAGTTAACTAAGGGGCAGATTAAGCATAAAAGGGATGGTAGAATAGATTCTATTGCTGCAAAAATCATATTAGAAAGATATTTTGAAAAAAAGGATTGATTATGAAACAAACATTTGAAGTAGAAAATGTAAAGTGTGAGGGATGTGCACATACATTAAAATCAAAATTAAAAAATAGTTTTGGTAAAGTAGAGATTGATTTAGATGTAACGCCTAGAAAAATTACATTAGATATAGATAATGATAAAGTAGATGATTTAAAAATGCAATTAAGATCTTTAGGGTATCCATTAACTACAGATGAGTTATCAACCTTACAAAATGTAGGTGCAAAAGCAAAAAGTTTTGTTTCTTGTGCTATAGGTAAAATGGAGGGTTAATTATCTTATGATAGGTATTGATATAGTGGTAATTTCGAGAATAGAAAAGATGACTGAACGTTTTGGTAATAAAGCTTTAAAAAAATATCTTACACCAAAAGAGATAGACTTCGTTAAAAATATATCAACAGCAGCAGGTTTTTGGGCTGCTAAGGAAGCAGCAAGTAAAGCCCTAGGTACTGGAATAGGGAAAGAGTGTAGTTTTTTTGATATTAAGATAAGGAAAAATAAAAAAGGGCAACCATTACTAAAATACAAAAAACATATTAGGAAAGAGTTTAAGATTAAAAAATCTTACTTAAGCATAACACACGATGGCGATTTTGCCATCGCAGTTGTTGTGAATAATTAAAGAGCAATCCCTCTAATCATAAAGTATATAAGAGCTGATAATACTGCCGCTGAAGGGACAGTTATGATCCAAGCTGCAATAATCTTTTTAATAGCATCTCTTTTTACATACTGTACTTTTTGAGCATTTTTAAGATCTTTTTTTACATCTTTTATTTTACTCTCCTCTTCATCAATCTTTTGGTATAAAGCGACAATTCTTTCATAATCACTTTTATTTTTTTCTTTTTTTGATTCTAAAGTTTTTAATTCTAAAGTGAATGCCTTGAGTAGTTTTTTCTCATCATCAATCGCTTCTTGTCCTAAAGCGATATAATCTTTTTTATCCGCTTCTTCTAAATACTCTCTTAAAAACCCAACACCAAATATACCACCAACAGCAATATGAGTAGAAGATACTGGTAAACCTAATTGAGATGCAATAATAACAGTAATTGAAGCAGCCATAGCCACAGAAAATGCTCTCATTTGGTCAAGTTCCGTGATCTCCGAACCTACAGTTCTAATAAGTTTTGGTCCATATAAAGCCAATCCCAATGCAATCCCAAGTGCTCCAACACCCATCACCCATATAGGGATACCTGCTTTTGATGAGATACCACCAGTCATAACAGCATCATTAATAGCCGCTAATGGTCCAATTGCATTAGCCACATCATTTGCACCATGTGCGAAACTTAAAAGAGCTGCTGCAAAAATTAGAGGTACTGTAAATAACATATTCACCCCATCTCTTGAGTTTTCAATATTTTTTGCCCTTGCAAGTACAGATTTTTTTACAACTATATATACTATAGCAGCTATAATAATACCAAAAATAGATGCAACTATAAATGATGGTTTTTTCGTTTGTGGTAGAAAAACTAAAATATCAACAATACTAGGCCAAACTTTTTTCAAACCTTTTAGTGTTAGGTATGTTACAAACGCCCAAGACATTATAGCTACAAAAATAGGAACCCATTTTGTGGAAGCAAAAATTTTATCTTCTTTAAACACTATTGTTTTTTTAATGGCATAAAGAAAAGTAGCAGCGATAACTCCACCTAGTACAGGTGAAATAATCCAAGATGCAGCAATTTTACCCATTGTACCCCAAGCAACTATACTAAATCCAGCAGCTGCAATTCCTGCTCCCATAACACCACCTACAATAGAATGTGTCGTTGATACAGGTGCTTTTGCCATTGTTGCAAAATTTAACCAAACAGCAGCTGCTAATAGTGCCGCCATCATAGCCCAGATAAATGAATCGGTATTTCCACCAAAAGCAGAAATATCAATAATCCCTTTTTTAATAGTCTTTACAACATCTCCACCTGCTATTAAAGCTCCTGCTGCTTCAAATATAGCTGCAATTACAATAGCACCACCCATAGTCAAAGCTTTTGAACCAACAGCAGGTCCTACATTGTTTGCAACATCATTTGCTCCAATATTCATCGCCATATAGGCACCAAATAAGGCTGCAATTGCAAGAAACATATTATTTGGTATACCACCAGTACTTATAAAACTGTAACTTAAAACAGCAGCCATAAAAAATAGTGCCATACCTAATCTTATAAAGTCAAAACCGCTACCTTTTATTGCTTCTTTTTCCAATTTCTTCACCGTTAAAATTTCCATTATAATTTTCCTATAATTTTTTGATTGGAAATTATACTATTAGATTACTTAATATAAATAGCGATAAAAATGCCTAAATATAGGTGTTTATCTATAAAATATAACTAAAAGATATATAAAAAATTTACAAATTATTGATATTTGTTTTTATTTTTAAGGTAAAAATAGATGGAATCTAGTTCTTCATTTGTAAGAAAATAAGTAGGCATACTATTTCTATAGGTTAGCTTTTCACAAACTTGGTGCTTTTTAAATTTTTTTTTGATTTTTTTTACCCTTGGGTCCAAAGTCATAAGAAATTTTTTATAAGTTATGTTTGTAATATCACTTGATTTAATCGTACACTTATATTTTATTTTGTTTTTTATATGGGTAAAAGAGGTGATTTTTTTCCCACGTGCGTCTGATCCGTGACATTTGACACAACTAATACCTCGAGGATTATTATATAGCATTTTCCCATATTCAAATTTCGTGATAAATGAATTGTCAAAATTAGTTTCTGATAATAACAATGTTGTTGAAAATAAAAAAAGTAATTTAATCATAATCGTATATTATCATTAAAGAGCTTATTAGTAAATATTAGCTACAATAAGTCATATTTTACAATAAATTTAGGAGTAAATTTGATAACTTTAAAAGAAGCATTAAGCTTAAATGATGAACAGATTTTATCATTAAGAGATGAAATTGCCACAAAAATTGAAGAACAAAAATCTTTAGGTGCTTATATAGAACAGTTAACATCAAATAGGGTACAAAGTGATATATCAGGAATACCAATAGCAATAAAAGATAATATTAATGTTGTAGGTACTCCATTAACTTGTAGTAGTGACATCTTAAAAGGGTATATCTCACCTTATAATGCAACAGTGATTGATAATTTAGAAAAAGCAGGTTTAAGTCCATTTGGTAGGACAAATATGGACGAATTTGCTATGGGTAGTAGTACTGAATCTTCTTGTTATGGGAAAACTCTAAATCCTATTGATAATACAAAAATTCCTGGTGGGAGTTCTGGTGGAAGTGCAGCTGCAGTTGCAAGTGGAGTTGCTATAGCTGCACTTGGTACTGATACAGGTGGAAGTATTAGACAACCAGCTGCGTATTGTGGGTGTGTAGGTATGAAACCAACTTATGGAAGAGTATCACGATATGGAATTGCAGCTTATTCTTCTTCATTGGATCAATGTGGACCAATCACACAAAATGTTGAAGATGCTGCTATTTTGTATGATATCATTAGTGGTTATGATCCCAAAGATTCTACAAGTGCAAATAAAGAATATACTCCGGTTGCTCCATTGTTAGATGATTCTAAAAAATTAACTATTGCTATTATTGATAACTTTATAGAAGAAGCTAGCGATGAAGTGAAAAAAGGTTTTGAAATTGCCGTTCAAGCATTAAAAGATGCAGGACATACAATTATTCATAAAAATATGATGGATACGAAAAAACATGTTTCTTCATACTATGTTGTCGCAACTGCAGAAGCTAGTGCAAATTTAAGTAGATATGATGGTATACGATATGGAAATAGAGTTGAGGGTAAAAATTTATCCCAAACATATATAAACACAAGAACCCAAGGGTTTGGTCAAGAGGTACAAAAAAGGATTATGTTAGGTTCTTTTGTACTAAGTAGTGGATATTATGATGCTTATTATATAAAAGCTCAAAAAGTAAGACATCTTATTAAAGATGATTTTGAAGAGATTTTTAAAGATGCAGATTTAATTTTATCTCCTGTAGCTCCTACAACTGCACCAAAATTTGGAAGTTTTAAAAGCTCTTTAGAGATGTATTTAAGTGATATTTATACAATATCAGTAAATTTAGCGGGACTACCTGCTATTTCATTACCTGTGGCAAAAGATAAAGATGGAATGCCTATAGGATTACAGCTTATTGGAAAAGCATTTGATGAACAAACGTTATTTGATGGGGCGATGAGCCTTGAGAAATCAGTCAATTATAGAAAATAAAAAGGGGATATAACAATGAGAATAAGAAAAAGAGCATTAACATTTGAAGATGTATTATTAGTACCTGCAAAATCAGAGGTTTTACCAAAAGAGGTGAATTTACAAACTAAATTGACAAAAAACATCTCTTTAAATATCCCTTTTGTTAGTGCTGCTATGGATACAGTAACAGAATATGAAGCTGCAATTGCTATGGCTAGACTTGGTGGAATTGGAATTATTCATAAAAATATGGATGTGGAAACACAAAGTTTACAAGTAAAAAAAGTAAAAAAAAGTACTAGTGGAATGATAATAGATCCTATTTCTGTTACCCCAAAACAAACATTAGCTGAAGCTGAAAAACTTATGAGTGAGTATAAAATATCTGGTGTACCAGTTATAGATGAAAAAAAGATGCTACTTGGTATTTTAACAAATAGAGATATGAGATTTATAAAAGATTTTTCTCAATTAGCAGGAACAGTGATGACTAAAATGCCTTTAATCACTGGAAAAGCAGGTACTACACTTGAAGTTGCCGCTGATATTATGCATAAAAATAAGATTGAAAAACTACCTATTATCAATGATGATGGTACTTTAAAAGGTCTTATTACTATTAAAGATATTAATAAAGTTGTAGAATATCCAAATGCTATTAAGGATGAAAGAGGAAGATTACTTGTGGGGGCAGCCATTGGAGTAGGTCAGATGGATAGAGCAAAAGCCTTAGTGGAGGCTGGTGTTGATGTTTTAGTTCTTGATTCTGCCCATGGGCATTCAAAAGGTATTTTAGATACAGTAAAAGCTATTAAAGATGAACTAGATGTAGATGTTATTGCAGGGAATGTTGCAACGGCTGAAGCAGTAGAAGAGTTGATACAATATGGAGCTGATGCTGTTAAAGTAGGAATTGGACCTGGTTCTATTTGTACTACAAGAATTGTTGCAGGAGTTGGAGTACCTCAAATTTCCGCTATTGATGAGTGTGCAGCCACTGGGGCTAAGTATGGCGTGCCTATTATTGCAGATGGTGGTATTAAGTATTCTGGTGATGTAGCTAAAGCCTTAGCCGTTGGTGCAGCTTGTGTTATGATGGGATCTGCATTAGCAGGAACTGAAGAATCTCCAGGTGAGGTTATCTTATCTCACGGAAGAAAATTTAAGTCATATAGAGGTATGGGTTCGATTGGTGCTATGACAAAAGGAAGTACAGATAGATATTTTCAAGAGGGAACCGCTGCAGATAAATTAGTCCCTGAGGGTATTGAGGGTATGGTTCCATATAAAGGTTTTATGTCTGAAATTATTCATCAGTTTACAGGTGGTTTACGATCCTCTATGGGGTACTTAGGTAGTAAAGATATTCCAACATTTCATCAAACAGCAGAATTTGTTGAGATTACAAGTGCAGGACTAAAAGAGTCTCATGTGCATGATGTAACTATTACAAATGAGGCACCAAATTACCACGTATAATTAAAACAAGAAGAACTCAAATTATTTTTTATTTGAGTTCTCTAATTACAAGGGGTCAGACCTCAAAACGTCGTTCATTATTTTTACGTTATAATACTCCTAAGACTATTAAGGATAAGAGATGCAAAAAACAAAACTTCCAATAGGGATACAAACATTTAGCGAAATAAGAGAAGAGAATTATGTTTATATAGATAAAACCAAAGAAGCTTATGACTTAATAGAGAATTATAAATATATTTTTTTATCTCGCCCTAGAAGATTTGGAAAATCTTTATTTTTAGATACCTTAAGAAATATCTTTGAAGGGAAAAAAGAATACTTTAAAGATTTATATATAGAAGATAAATATGATTTTACTCAAAAATATCCAATCATAGAGATTAGTTTTGCAGGGAATATGCAAACAAAAGAAGATATAGAAGAATTATTTTATGAAATATTAAAATCAAATCAAAAAAGATTAGATATAAAATGTGATGAAAAATTAAATCCTCCAAATTGTCTAAAAGAATTAATAGAAGAAGCCTATAAAAAATATAATCAAAAAGTAGTAGTTTTAGTAGATGAATACGATAAACCAATTTTAGATAATATCTTAAATAAAGAGATAAGGGAATACGCAAGAGATTCTTTAAAAGGCTTCTATGAAGTTTTAAAAGATAGTGATAAATATATACGATTTGTATTTTTAACAGGAGTTTCAAAGTTCTCAAAAGTCTCAGTATTTTCAGGACTAAATAATATCTATGATATAAGCTTAGATAAAAAATTTGGAAAT
>PDWI01003869.1_pt1 | contig 30227 bp, 29 predicted proteins | sample 1430891 | NCBI WGS metagenome assembly PDWI01 (sample SAMN01162508, study PRJNA174530) | Oral metagenome, whole genome shotgun sequencing project. | biome: Marine environment; feature: Marine mammal; material: Swab sample of the gingival sulcus; isolation source: swab sample of gingival sulcus... | reverse complement strand
CACTGATGGGTACCCCAAAATCAAAGATTTTGACCCTTTCGTTGCAAATGTTTTCTTCTTATTACTTTTTTACTCTATAAGTCTATTTAGTCAATGCCGGTTAATATCCACTTATCTCCACATACATATTGATCATCTCTAATAATGGATCAATATAAAAAACAGTCGTAAGTACCATAAATACAGTTATCCCCAATAGTATTTTTATTGAAGTTGTTGCATTTTCCATAAACAATACTTGCGTTTGTGAATTTGACTCTTTTAAAAACATATAGACTATAAGTTTAAGATAATAGTATATAGCGATCGCTGAATTTAAAGCCATAATAATTGCCAAGATAATATAGTCTGCATTAATAGTAGCACTTAATAAAAACATCTTACCCCAAAATAAACTAAATGGTGGAATACCTGCTAAACTTAACATAAATAAGCCTAAGATAACGGCAAGCACTGGTGAAGTTTTTACAAGTCCTGCAAACCTTTCAAAAGGGTGATCACTACTATAGCTTTCATTATTTTTACTTCTATTTGCCCATAGCATTGCAAATGCCCCAAAATTTGTAAAAGCAAATAAAATCCAATATATAAATAGTCCTTGTGTCGCCTGTGAAGTTCCTACTAAAATAGCACTCATTACAAAACCTGCATGTGAAATAGAGGAAAATGCCAACATTCTTTTTACATCATTTTGCACTAAGGCTGCCATATTTGCTATTGTCATCGTTAAAACAACTATAATATACAAAATTAATTCTACCCAACTATTTTCAACACTCACAAATATTTCAAAAAATCTTAGTGCTACAACAAAAGTAGCAATCTTTGGCACGATAGATATATATCCAGCTAAAGCTGAATTTGCCCCTTCATATACATCAGGCGCCCAGGTATGAAAAGGAACTAAAGAGAGTTTAAATCCTAGACCACCCAAAATAAAAACAACAGCAACTAAAATCAATAAATAATCAGTAAAATCAGATGCCACTAAAGATGCTGATATCTCACCCAAGGCAATACTTCCTGTAAGAGCGTAAAATATCATCGAACCAAAGGCTATAAATGAAGCTGCAACTGCTCCCATAGTAAAATACTTTATGGCAGCTTCTATAGATTTATCTCTATTGTGCATCGCTATTAGAGTATATAAAGCTAAAGATGCTGTTTCTAGTCCTATAAAAATCAAAATCAAACTATCACTTGCCACCATAAACTGAAAACCTGCTGTCATAAATAAAAATAAAGCAAAATATTCAGGATATTTATACTCATGAAACCTTTGTTTAGAAAGTGTTAATAAAACAAATAATGCCGTTGATATAATAATTATTATTTGTGTAAGAATAGCAATACCATCTACTAACATCACATCAAAAAATCCCCGCGTAACTCCACTATATCCAATAACAGTGCCTAAATCTATAAGTAAAACTAAAATAGACAAGATCACATAAAGTGATTTATGTAAGTTTTTAACAAATAAATCAATAGACAAAATCACAAGACCCCCAATAATGGCTATCATCATAGGAAATAATGTAGGAAGATTTAACTCGTCTATATTTATTGAGATAGGTTCTATCATTTTTTTATCTCCTTTATAGAGTTAACAGAAGATATTTTTGCTTTTGTTTGAGGAACAACTGCTTTTAAATACATCACTTGAACTAATTGTTTTACAGAATTATCAACTGGTTCTAAAATAGGTTTTGGATATACACCTAAATATATAACTACAAAAACCAAAGGCACCAAGGCACTTAATTCTCTAGCGTTTAAATCCTTTAATTTTTCATTTATAGGCTTTGTAATCTCTCCATAAAATGTTTTTTTATATAAAACTAACATATAAACAGCACCCAATATAATAGTCATCCCTGCAAGTCCTGTTAAAAGTGGTGAAACTGCAAAAAATCCCAATAAAGACAAAAACTCCCCAACAAATCCAATTGTTAAAGGAAGTCCAACTGAAGCCATAAGCACTATTGCAAATATCGTTGCGTACAAGGGCATCACCTTTGCTAAGCCTCCAAATTCACTCATCATTTTAGTACCTGTTCTATCATATATAACACCAACTAAAAGGAATAATGCCCCAGAGACAACTCCATGGGAAATCATCAAAAATATTGCCCCTCCAATCCCCTCAACATTTAAAGCAAAAATACCAAGTATAATAACACCCATATGAGATACAGAACTATAGGCAATGACTTGTTTTATATCCTCTTGAGCGTAGGCTACCATCGCTGTATAGATAATAGCAATTATCGCCATTATTGCCATAGGGATCATAAAAAATACACTAGCATCAGGAAACAAAGGAAGAGAAAAGCGTATAAAGCCATAAGTTCCCATTTTTAGTAAAACTGCTGCTAAGATAACAGAACCAATCGTAGGCGCTTGTCCATGTGCATAAGGTAACCATGTGTGAAAAGGAACCATCGGTACTTTTATAGCAAAACCTAAAAAGAAAGCTACGAATAACCACATCTGCATATCAACAGGAAGCATTAATATCTCCCAATCCATAAGATTAAAACTCCAGTTTCCTGTAGCTTGAAAATAGATATATCCTAAATATAACATCCCTATAAGCATCACTAATGAACCTGTAAAAGTATAAATAAAAAATTTTACACTTGCATAAATTCGCCGTTTTCCACCCCAAGCTCCTATAATATATAACATAGGAACTAAGGATAATTCCCAAAAAAGATAAAATAAAATAACATCTAAGGCTAAAAATACACCAATCATAGTCATCTCTAAAAATAAAACCGTTATGATAAGATGCTTTAAATTTCGTTTTTCACTTAGTCCAATAATTGAAATCATTGTCATAAAAGTAGTCATAATAATTAAAAACAAGGATATTCCATCTATGCCTAAAGTATATGATATTCCATATTGAGATATTAGGGGGATAAATTCAGTAAATTGCATACTCGCATTTGTATTGTCAAAACTTAACCATAAATAACAAGAGAGGATAAACTCTATTGTTGTTACTGCTATTGCATATACTCTTATAGAATTTTTTTGTACTAAAAAACCCAATATTGCTGCAAATGCAGGAAAAAATATCAAAATTGATAAAATATGTTCCATTTATATCTCCCTATCTTAAATGACTAAAAATTAGTACTAAAAACAATAAAATCAAAATACCAATTCCCATCAATTTTAATGATTTTGATAAATTACCACTTTGCATAGCACTCCCTATTGTAGCACCATCAACTATTTGATTTGCTAAGCCATCAACTAAAGAATCAATAATTTTTAAATCAATAATTTTCCAGGAAAACTTCGATAATCTTAAATATATTTTACAAATAACTTTATCCCAGAAATGTGGTAAATAATACTGATTTACCAATAATTTATAAAAAAAGTTATTTTGCAACTTACTACTATAATATTCACCATCTTTATTATATTTTACCACTGCAAAGACAATTCCACCCAAAGCAATCAAAGTTGTAAGAGTAATAAGGGTATAAAATGTATTTGTAGAAACATGAATATTTAATAATGGCAAGGTATGGCTTACCATCTTTTCAAATTGGTGTTCAAACCATCCAGCACATATTGCTAAAATGGCTAAAGGTGTCATAGCAGCTATTACAAAAGTATATGTCTCATGTGGTTTATATCCTAAATGATGATATCTCTCTTCCCCATAGAACAAATACATAATAAGTCTAAATGAATAAAATGCGGTTAAACCAGCGGTTATCCATAATATTGTCCATAAAATATAAGAATGTGTTCCAAAGGCAACTTCTAAAATCAGATCCTTAGAGAAAAAACCAGCAAGTGGAAAGATACCTGCAAGGGCAACAGAAGCTATAGTCATAATTAATGCAGTCTTAGGAAGATGTTTTTTTAATCCACCCATATTTTTTATATTTATCTCATTATTCATAGCATGCATAACATTTCCTGCACCTAAAAATAATACTGATTTAAAAAAAGCATGAGTAGCTAGATGAAATAGTGCTACCCAATATGCCCCAAGTCCAGCAGCTACAAACATATATCCAAGTTGAGAAAGCGTAGAAAAGGCAATTATTTTTTTCATATTAGTAGCAACCAACGCCATCAAAGCTGCCCCAATAGCGACAAAAGCCCCTAAAGCTGCTATAAAATATCCAACTTCTGGAACAATTATAAATATCTCATTTGCTCTTACAAGTAAATAAACACCTGCTGTTACCATGGTCGCTGCGTGAATAAGTGCTGAAACGGGAGTAGGTCCCTCCATAGCATTTGCTAGCCATGTATTAAATGGGAATTGTGCTGATTTACCCATCGCTCCTATAAATAAAAATATTGCAATTGCTACTATAGTTTGAGTTGGTAAAGTAGAAATATATGCAAAAACTGTATTATATTGTAAACTTCCTATATTCCAAAAAATCATAAATATACCTATAAGCATAGATAAATCAGCAACTCTATTCATAATAAAGGCTTCATTTGCAGCCCACGATGGTGAGATAGCTGAGTATGGTGAGATTGTGGAATATGGTGATCTATTTATATCCTTAGACTTTGGTATATCTTTTTTATGGTACCAAAAACCAATCAGTCCCCAAGAACACAATCCTACACCTTCCCATCCTATAAACAATCCTGCAAAATTATCAGACATCACAAGTATCATCATTGAAAATACAAAAGCGCTTAACCACGCAAAAAATCTATTAAAACTACTATCATTGTCCATATATCCAATAGAGTGAATATGTACCATGGTTGAGACAAGAGTAACAACAACCATCATAACAATACTAACTTGATCTACTATAAATCCAAAAGGTATATTTATATTTCCAATAACTATCCAATCCATCATATTTACATGAACAACTTTGTCTGTTGTATATACATAATAGAGTAAATTTAAAGAAGCGATAAGTGAAACTGCTAATAAACCTGAACTTAAAATTCCTACAAAAAGTTTTTTAGAACTATTAGCAAATAAGGCTGAAAAAAGTGACCCTAAAAGTGGAGAGAATAATGCGATATATAAATATTGTTCCATCCTTATCCTTTCATACTTTTTAAAGTATCTAGGTCAATAGAACTATGTTTTTTATACCATAATACTAAAAGTCCTAAACCAACAGCTACTTCACTAGCAGCAACTGCAATAATAAAAAATGCAAACATTTGCCCAGTTAAATCTCCATGAAATTTAGAAATTGCTGCCATTGCTATATTTACAGCATTTAACATAATCTCTGTAGAAAAGAAAAGCATTAAGAGATTTTTTCTATTAAAAACTCCGTACATCCCTATCATAAAAATAACCGTACTTAATAGAAGATAATCGTTTAATGTTACTTCCATACCATTCATCTATTATCCTTTTTTAAAGATCTCTCTTTTTCTCTATCTATATTATCAATCTGTTCTTCACTTAAAGTAGTAATAGAAACATCCATTTTTTTACCTGCTAATATAATTCCACCTATCATGGCTACTAGTAACATAACAGCTGCAACTTCAAAAGGTATAAGATATTTAGTAAATAAAACTACTCCAACATCTTGTGTATTTCCATCTATAGTTCCATATAAATTTGCTGCGATTCCCATAGGAAACGCGGCTTCTATATTTGCTCCAATTATTGGGGCTGTAAATATAAACACAATAATTAAAGCTATCATACCTGTTAGTATAAATGTTAGTCTTGGGTTTGATGGAGACTCTTTTATCTCTTTAATAGAATCAAAAAACATCATTCCAAAAGAGTACAATGCCATAACAGCCCCTGTGTACACTACAATCTGCACAGCTCCTAAAAAATCGGCGTTGAGTAAAAAGAAAAATGCAGAGATAAATATCATCCCTGCTGCTAAGGAACTTAGGGCGTAGAGTGCATTTTTTGTTGTGACTGTTATGGTAAACATAGTTATCGTTAAAAAAGCAAATAGATAAAACGCTACTACTTCAAACATATATTATCCTTTATCATTTTTAATATTGCAATGGTGTTTTTTTAATTCTATCATCTGCATCTGGAGAGATTGCTCCAAATCCTTGATACTCTAGTTGTTGTTTTAGTTCATCAAATGGGGTGTCCATATCTTCTTTTAAAACAAAATGCTCCCTTTGTTCACTTGCATTTTCATATCTTCCCCCATGAACAATAGCCAATTCTGGACAAACTTCAGCACAATATCCACAAAAAATACAACGCCCTAAGTTTATAGTGTACTCCATAACCTCTTTTCGAGACTCTTCATCTATTTTAGTATCCATTCGAATACAATTTGCAATACAAATTTTTTCACAAAGTCCACAACCAATACATCTAGTTGTACCACTTTCTAATAAAACCAACAACTTATGCACCGCTCTATATCGTGGACTTATAGGGAGTTTTTCTATTGGGTATTTTATAGTATGTGATTCATTGTTAAAAATTACACCTTTTAAGATTTTAAAAGTAATCCCCAAGCCTTTAAATAGTTCTAAACTAAATCCTCTATTTATAACTTGTTTAAATCGTTCCCAGTTTGTTTTTGGATACTCTTTTATATCCATCATTATATACTCTTGACTACCGATATTTCTCTCTTTTAAATCTTTGAAACTCATTTTGTTCCCTTACAATATCACTATAGCTGTTACTAATATATTTACTAAAGCCAATGGCATTAAAACTTTCCAACATAACCACATAAGTTGATCAGGTCGTACATGTGGCCACGATGCTCTAATCCATAGAAATAAAAATATTAAAAACATCACTTTTAATATGATCATAAACCCACCAGGAATAAACCATAAATCATTAAAGCCACCTAAAAACATCAAAACAGTTACAAAAGAAACTGTAAACAAATTTGCATATTCCCCTATAAAAAACATACCCCATCGAAGACCTGAATACTCTGTTGCATATCCTGCAACAAGTTCAGCTTCATGTTCAAGGAGGTCAAAAGGTGTTCTATTTGTTTCAGCATATCCAGCTATTAAAAATAAAAAGAATGCTAATGGTTGAGTAAAAATAAGCCAATTTTGTATCCCCCCTGCTTGATAATTATTTATATCAATTAAAGACAAACTTCCAACTAACATCAAAGGTGCTAACATAGAAAGTCCTGTTACTACTTCATAGGAAAGTAACTGTATTGCAGTTCTAGCTCCTCCTAATAATCCCCATTTATTCGCTTGAGACATACCCCCTAAAAGTGGACCATATAGTCCTGTAGCCATCACTCCCATAACAAATAAAACACCTACATTTATATCTGATACTATCATACCTGGTAAAAAAGGAACAGCAGACATTGCTATAAAAGCAGTTGATACTGTTATAATTGGTGCAATCATAAAAATAATTTTATTTGAATTTTGTGGAACAAAATCCTCTTTTGTAAAGAGTTTTATCCCATCACAAAAAATTTGCATAATTCCAAAGAAACCTACATGACAAGGACCTTGTCTTCTTTGTATAAAAGCTAGTACTTTTCTTTCTATATAGGTTGAAAATCCAGCAAGCACAGAAAATACAGCAAGTATAATTATTACTTTAAAAATAGTCATTAAAATTTCATTATCCATACTCTACACCTTTCTGATACTTGCTTTTTCAAAACGATTTTTAAATAATTTTTTTGTATTGATAAACTTATCAAATGTTGGAATATATGAGATATCTCCAATTAAACTCTTATCTACTCTTACATCTAAAGCCATAATCATATTGTTTGCACTTACTTCTACTTTTGTATCTTCATCAATTTCAAGTTTTTTTTGTAAAGACTCTGAAATATAAAGGGATACAACCTCATCTTTGAGTTGTTTTGCTATGGCTGTAAATTCATTAAATTGGTTAATAGGATTCCCATCATATATAATATATTCATCTTCATTTAACTCTAAAGTGATAATCTCTTGAGATAACTCCTTCTCTTCTATAGCTACATTTTCTAATGGTATAGCATATCCACGATGTTCCACTCTATCATTTGTAAAGTGGTTATCTAAATCATCAAATTTTACTTTTTTAAATAACTCTTGTGTATAATCTATAGTATAACGAACTTTATAATCTAATATCTCATTTGCAATATCATTTAAAATATACCCCTCATATCGAATAGCTGCATTTGTAGGGACAAGATTCTTATCTATATTGACAAAAGTACCCTCTTGTTGATTAAGTGGGGGCATATCAAGATCGCCATCACCTAAGGCACTTAATTGAAAATCTGCAAACATATTATATCCTACAGTTTTTCCTAGATTCTGCATTGGCTCATCTAAAGTACAAATTTGGCTTACCCCTAAAGTATTTGTTTGTGTTGGAATAACCACTACTTTAAAATCTGTATATTTCTCTACATATCCAGCTAATCTTGCAATTGTACTAGCATTTGGGTGTCTTATACAATCTTCTCCAATAATTATAGAATAAGTATCTTTTTTTAAAAGCATAGAATCTATTGTTTCTAAAAATGTTTCATCAACTCCTATCATATCAAGTAGTTTTGTGTAGCTATATTCTACCTCTTTTGATACTTTTTTTGGAACGATTTTGCTCACCTCTTTTTCTTCCCCTGTTTCTTCATCAACTACTTTTGAAATAACTTTCTCTCTTATAGTTTCTGTAATTGTTTTTGTTCGTATCTCTCTTAGATTGCTTAAATACTTTGAAATATGCTCTGGTAAATCTTTTCCAAATTTTTCTAAAATAAAATATAAAATAGCATCTTGGCTAAAAGGTTTATTTGCAATGGTTTCTATTGTTTTCCCTTTTTTCCCAAAACCTTCAATATGTGTATCTTTCATACTATGAAAATATAAACCTGCCCCTTTATTTAAAGTAATTGCATTATTCATAGCATATTTTACTACTGGTGCATCAGATTTTAAAAATGACCCTACAGATACTACAAAATTACTATTATGAATATCCTCAACTATCCCATTATATAAACTTTTTCCTGTTACTTTTGAATACTCTTTCATAAATTTTTGAAATTGTAAAGCATCATTATTTATGAGTTTAAATCCTAATTTTTCTTTTAAAGATTGAAGTATTTTAGCCTCTTCATTTGTGATATAGGAATTAAAAATAACACTATTTGCATTTTTCAGTGCAAACACTGCTTTTTTAAATGACTCTTGGTCTTTTACTGCCCTATTTAAATAATCAAAACCAAATCTAGCAGCTCCACTAAGTGAGGTATAATGGGCATCATTTGTAACCCTATAGATGGTTTGTTCTGTGTGTTTTACTATATTTGTATGCTTCACCTCATAGTAGATCAATGCACAATCTGATGAAAATGGGTTTGATGCGGGTATTTTTTTAAGCTCCCACGCATTTGATTTATACTGAAATTCAGAACTTACTAACGCTCCAACAGGGCAAACAGCAATACATTCACCACAATCAATACACTTATCTTTTTCAAAGCCTATTAAATTTTTATTAAGTTTATTCCACATAGAGTACGCATCTTTTGGCATACTTGCTTTATATTCACTACTTAAAGCTTCTGCTCCCCTTTTTACAGTTTTTAAAGCATTTGATTTTACACTATAGTGTTGTTGATCAACTTTCATATATAAAGTGTAATTTTGAAGTTCACACTCTCCACTTTGATCACAAACACCACACTGTAAAGGATGGTTTACATCATATACTTCCATAATAGCGCGTCGTTCTGCTTGGATATTTGGAGTATTAATATTTACACTCATACCATCTTTTATTTTTGCATTACAAGCATACACTTGTTTTCCATCAGCTTCCACTAAACATAATCTACAGGCTAATGTTGGAGAACATTTTGTTTGATAACAAATAGCAGGTATAAATAGATTATTTGCACGAGCAACATTAAGGATAGATTCACCCTCTTTTGCTACACATTTTTTTCCATCTATTATTATATTTAGTAAAGTACTCATTACCCTTCAACCCTTTGTATTTTTACTTGTTTAAATCTATACCCTTTTGTGATTTTTTCATCTTTATTTTCTTCATGTATAGGATATAGGGCAATTGTACCTCTTATACTAGAATCAATATGAAACTCTTTTTGTGTAGTAAAATCCTTATAGGTAATATTGACAATATCTTTATCTTTAATTTTTGCAGCCATCGCAAAAGAACTACTCCCCCTTACAATATCATCTTTTGCATCTACTGTATAAATTACTGTTCCATTATAAGCATTCATATCTGATATTTCATCAAGAATAATCTCTGATGTTACATCTATAGAATTAGAAGGATCTAATAAAATTATATTTATTTTTGTATATTTTTGAATCAAAGCTATTAAATTATGTATATTTTCAGATTTTTGGTGTCCATTAATATCAGCACCAACAATAAGTACTATCTTCTTTTTATTGGCTAGTTTTTTTACTAATAATTCAAACTCTTCTTCCCCAACACTGCTATCACCACTTAAGCAACCTATATCTAAATCTTCTAAATATTTACTATATTCTTTTGTTGTATTTGTAACTAAAAAAGATGCTAAAAGGGCAAATATCCCCTCTTCACTTCCTGCTTCATACTTAATATACTGAGTATATTTATCTTGTAATAAAACATCATCGATAGGATGCATATAGATAAATTCACATCTATTCTTCTTAATCATAGTATTTATATAATTTTGTACTTTTACATTATCTACAGATATTCTTGTCCCTATACTGATTATAGCATCACTATCAAAGTCCATCAGATTTTCTAATTGAATTTTATTATTCACAATCTTTCCCCCTACTATTTATTTTATTCTTCATCTTGAGTAACTATTTCTTCTGGTATTTCTGGTTTGGCTTTTTTTACAACCAATGTCCAATCAACTTCATTAAATTTAATAGAATTCATTAATGTCCAATTATTTTCTTTAACACAATCAGCGGAAGCTTGTACACCTGAAAAATCTCCAATCTCAAAGATAAAAATTCCATTTTCATTCTCATCTAATTCTTGATCTATTAACTCTACCATTCTAGGTAAAAAATCTTGTTTTAAAGGTCGTAAATCAAATCTTTTCATTACCTATCAACCTCACCAAAAACTATATTTAAATTTCCAATAATCGCAACTACATCAGCTAACTGATGCCCTACTAATAGATCAGTTAATACCCCAGTATGCCAAAAACTAGGCGCTCGACATTTAAGTTTATAAGCATAAGGAGTACCATCTGATACTATATAAAATCCCAATTCCCCTTTTGGTGACTCAGTAGCCACATAAACCTCACCAACAGGTGGTCTCATCCCTTGTGTCACTAAAACAAAATGTTGCATCAAAGAATAGTTTTGAGTCATTATCTCCTCTTTGGGTGCTGATATATACTCTGGGGCGTGCGCCATAAGTTGTGTATCTGACTCTTCATACATAGGAATAAGTTGTTGTAATATTTTTGACGACTCATACATCTCTTGCATATAACATCTATATCTTCCATAAGAATCACATTTATCAGATATAGGTATATCAAAATCCAACTCCCTATAAATCCCATAGGGGATCTCTTTTCGCAAATCCCATTTTACGCCACTTCCTCGAAGTGCTACACCTGTTACACCCCACGACTTAGCCATCTCTATAGGGATAATTCCTATATTTTCAAGTCTCATTTTCCATATTCTATTTTGGCTTAGAAGCCCCTCATAAATAGGAATTTGTGTTTCTAAAATATTTATAAATTTTTCTAAATCTTTTGTCCAGTTTTTTGGTAAATCTAAAGGTACTCCCCCTATTCGTACCGCACTATGAGTAAGTCTAGCACCACAATAATCTTCCATAAGATCCATAGCATACTCCCTTTCTCTAAAAGCATAAAGAAAAATAGACATAGCCCCAACATCAAGTGCGTGAGTAGCTAACCAAAATAGATGAGAGATAATTCTATTTAATTCTAAAAGCATTGTGCGTATCACTTCAGCCCTTCGTGGGGCTTGGATACCAAGTAATTTTTCTACTGCTAAGGCATATCCATAATTATTAGAAGTTGAGGCTATATAATCTAGTCTATCTGTTGTAGGTAAAAACTCATTATAGATCATATTTTCAGCCATCTTTTCAACACCCCTATGAAGATACCCAATATCTGGCGTTGCTTTAACCACCTCTTCGCCTTGAAGTTCTAACATAAGTCGTAGTTGTCCATGTGCAGATGGATGCTGCGGTCCAAAATTTACAATCATAGTATTGTCTTCTCGTTCGAAATTTATATTTTCAAAAAATGGTGTTAACCTATTTGTTTGTTGCATATTACTTTCTCTCTTTTAAATGAACTGTTTCTTTTTCATCAAATGGCGTTACGAATTTTTTTCCAAATAATTTTACCCCACCCTCTTCTTGATATCTTATAGGAGTATCTGGTTCATCTCCTTTTGAAATTGGAGTACCCTTTGATACCTCGTGTCCAAGTCTTGCAAACCTCGTTGTATCATATCTATCCACACACGCTGAATCCCTTAGTTCTGCCCCAATAGTATCTCTAGCCTCTTTTCCAAAGATTTTATCTACTTCATACCAAGAACCCATCTCATCACCATGCAAGGGGTATGTTTTTAAAAGTGGATGACCACTCCAGTCATTTGGCATAAGTATTCTTCGTAAATTTGGATGATTTACAACTTTTACACCATACATATCAAACATCTCTCGTTCAGCCCAGTCGGCCATTCTAAAAAGTGATTCTACACTTTGAATTGTTTCATTTTGTTTTATAAATGTTTTTACTCTTACTCTTTTTCTTTTAGAGGTTGAGAGCATCTCATACACTATTTCAAATCCATCTTTTTGTGCTATATAATCTATGGCGGTTAATTCAATTAAAAAATCATACGATTGTTTTATTTTTAAGTGTTCTATCACTTTAAAATTATCTTTTGAATCTATCATCAAAACTAAATGATCTAATTCAAGATAAGACTCTTTTATACTAATACTATCATCAAAACTTTTTAGATCCTCAGAAAAAATATCATCACTTAGTACCTCTTCTCGCAGAACAGAAGGTTTTACAAAAAATCTATCACTATAATAGGATTTTTTTTGTACATCATCTTTAGGTGTATATTCTCTCATCTAAATTAACCTTTTTGCTTTGATAGCCATATTAGAGGGTTCTCTTCTTATTTTTTTTTGTAACATCATCAAAGCATACTGTAATGTTTCAGGTCGGGGAGCACAGCCAGGAAGATAAATATCTACAGGGATTACTCTATCAACTCCTTGAACAGTAGCATAAGTATTAAACATCCCCCCTGTATTTGCACATGACCCCATAGAGATAACCCATTTAGGATCTGGCATTTGGTCATATAATCTTCTCATAAACTCAGCATGCTTTTTAGTCAAAGTCCCAGCAACCACAATAACATCAGATTGTCTGGGACTTGCTCTAAAAATTGTTCCAAATCTATCAAAATCAAATCTTGAACCACCAGTAGCCATCATCTCAATAGCGCAACAGGCAAGCCCATAAGTCATAGGCCACAAAGAGTTACTTCGTCCAAAATTTACTATTTTATCCACTGTTGTAAGTTTTATAGGCGTCCCACCATCTGCTAAATAGTTTACTTTATGCTGTGCCACTCTAAAGCTCCTTTTTTCCACGCGTAAATAAAACCTATAGTTAATAATACTAAGAATAATATCATCTCAATAAAACCAAACCATCCTAAAACTGAAAAATTAACCGCCCATGGGAACATAAAAATAATCTCTATATCAAAAAGTATAAAAAGCAATGCCATTAAATAAAATTGTATAGAGATACTATTTGGTTGTTTTGTAACTTCTGGACCACATTCATACAAGGTAGATTTTAATTTTTCTGTATCTAGTCTAGCCAATTTTCTACTGACAAATCTTGCTAACATTGTTGCAGCCAAAAACGCAGTAAATGCCACAACAAACATTACAAATACACCAAAATAAGGATGTGCCAAATTTGTGTGTTCCATCTTCTTCCTTTTTAGGTCAAATAGTTAAATATCCTACTCTATTTCAAACATCTTATCAAGTGTATAATATCTTATTATATGTAAATAAGAACTTACAATTATGGCTAGTATTTACTATTAATCTTTTATTTATTTATATATAAGTTATTTAACTATGAGATAAGATGATCTCTTTTATGTCTTTTAATTCTGCTTTTATAACATTTTTAAATTGAGACTTATTAAAAGTTCTTTGTCGTTTTGCTAATTGTGCTGTATGAATACAAATCAAATTTTCCAACTCTTGACGATCTATTTTACAATCTAAATACTCAAATGTCTCAGATATTCCTATAGAGTTCATACACTTTTGCGCTCTTGTATAGTTTTTTTCTAAAAAAATTACTTCATCAATTAAACCATCTTTTAACATAGTATGAGTTCTTTTTTTAATTCTATCTTTTAAAATACTAGAATCAGTTTCTATCTCAAATATTGGTAGATTACTCACTATTGGCTTAGGTTTATTTTGTAAAAAATACTCACTTGGGGTAAGTTGTGTTTCAAAATAGATCTCTGCAGCTTTCTTGATTCTATACCTATCATTTAAAGCTATTTTTTTCATATATACTTTATCTACACTATAAAGTTTTTCATAGAGCTGTGGTAACTCTAAAAGTTCATTTTGAACTAATTCTTTGGTACTTTTTGAAAGAGTTGGAGTTTTTGATAGTCCATCGATGAGTGCTTTTAAATAAAATCCAGTTCCCCCAACAATAATTAAATTTTTATTATTGCTTTGTGCATATTTTTTCGCTTTTTCATACTCTTCATAAAACTCAATCACATCAAACACTTCATTTGGATAAACACAATCTATTCCAAAATGAACAATGCCATCTCTCTCATCTAAAGTGGGTTTAGCTGAGGCTATATCTATTTGCTTATATACAGCCAAAGAATCAAGAGATAATATAACCGCATTTAATTTATGGGCTAGTTCAATAGAAAGTGCAGTTTTACCTGAAGCTGTTGGTGCTATGATTGCAAAAAGTTTCATCTATCTAGGCTTAGTAACCACTTTTAAAGTGCTATATGTTTTATCATCTAAAAATATCAAAAGTTCATCAAAGTTTTTATATTTCTGGGCACTTATAAGCTCTTCATCTGCAAGGGCAAAACTATCAAAGATAAGTTTTTTAGGACTATATATAGCCACATACATATCAAAAGTTTCTACCCCTTTTTCAATTAACCCTGCTATAGGAATAGCCTCAAAATCTTTATCAGGTATATTTTCACTTTTCTTTGCTTTTACTTTTATATTTTTCATCAAAATTGATACTGTACCATCTTCATAGACAGTTAAAATAGATACATAACCATCTTTTAAAGATTTTACTTTAAAATAAAACTCATCATTTTCATATAAAATATTATTTCTCTTATTTGTTTTGATTTTTATATTTTTATTTTCACTACTTAGAAAAAATCTAGAAAAATCTTTTTTATCCAAAATTTGCATACTATTTTTATATTTTAAATACCATCTTTTATCTTTTCGTACAAGTTCTAGTCCTAAACTTTTTCCAAAATCTTTTTTGATAGCTTTGACTATCTGTTTTTTAGAGTATTTTTTGTTTATTTTTTTTACAAATCTATCTAAGCTAGGTATATTTTCATACTCTATTTTTACAAAATAGTTACCATCTTTATATTTTATATCCAAAAGTTTATAGTCACTTAAATTTGCCTTTGTTTTTTGATGTGATTTTATTTTTATATCGCTTTTATCTCTCGTTTTTGTTGTCGTTAAACTACTATCAATCTTTGTACTTATTTGACTTGATATATCCACCAAAGCATTTTGTTTTGCTTCTTGTTCGCTTTTACCAACCCCTTGACCTATATATACATTTGCAAATAAAATGTTAAAAAAAAGTACAAAAATGAAAATATATCGTATCATAAAGCCAACCTAAAATTACCCTGTACGGTTGGTTCTTGTACTCTTATATCCCCATATTCTTCTAAACTTGTATTATAGGTTTCTTTTTTTGTTTCTTTATATAGTTTTCTTATATCTGTTTTACCCTCTAAGATATTTTGCATAATATAAAAACTAAAAAGTCTATATCCTTTTTTATCATAGCCATTTGAGTACTGATGTGATTTACCAGCACTAAGCACCACCATCTTATCTTTATCAAACTTTACGGCTCTACTTTTCATCTTCGTAGCTGCCACCCCTTTAAGTACGGCTTTTCCATCAGTCACCCCTGAAAAACAAGAGTCCACAAAAGCCACTACTTTTTTAGCCTTGGAGCTACTTAATTTTCCATAGATATTTTTCAAAGAAAAAAACTTCTCATCAGCTACAAAATCAGGCTCAGTATCGCTTGTAAGCATAAAAGGTTCATATTTTAAAGAAGGAACTGGCACTCCGTGTCCATTGTAGTAAAAATATATTGTATCCCCTTGTTTTACACGACGAAGCATCTTTTTTAAATTTGTTTTAACTTTTGCTTGCGTTGCTCCACCATCTATCATAGTAAAACAGTTTTGTTCAGGAATACCTAACTTTTTTTTCATCACTTTTTTAAAAGCCTTTGCACTTCTTTTGGCATAGTTTATATTATCTGTAAATTCATACTGTTCAATTCCTACTATAAAAAGCCATTTTTTATTATCTATTTTTGCTTGTGAAGTTTTTGCTAGTAGTCTATCTATAGCTTTAAAATCTCTTAGTTTACTTGCATCAAAGCTAGATACGCTTGATTTTACTACAGATATATTTGTACTACCAATCTTTGGGGCATCAAACTCATTTGAAATATTTACAGCTACTTTTGTATCATCTAAATTAACATCCGTAAATTGGGCTAAAAAGTCCATATTTTTATATGGTACTTTTACATCTTTTAAGCTTACAGCTTTCCCATCATAATCAAACAATGCATAAGGTTTTAATTTATCAAATTTATATTTAAAATCTTTTGCATATTTTCTTTTTACTCTTATCGCTACTTTTTTCTCAAAATCAGCTTTTGCTTCAAATTTTAGCTTAGCTAAAAAGTATCCATTATCAGCATCATATTTTAAATCTGATAAAATAGGTCTACCCCAAGTATATTCTAAGGCTTTTTTTATAGCTCTTTTTTTAGCTTTTTTCTTTGTATTATACAAATCCCTTTTATATTTAGCTATTAGCTTTTTTTGTTTTGATTTAGTAGTTTTCACTCTAAGTTCAAACTCTTTTGTAGTCTCAAATTCATCTTTTACTAGCTTGAGTTCTTTTGGTGGTTTTTTTATATTTTTTATATCTTCTTTTATAAAATCTTCTACTATTTTATTAAAATTCCCAAAAGTCGAAGTATCAGATTGTCCTGCCCTAACACAACGAACATAAAACTTAAACGACTTAAAGTAGTTGTTGCTACGGCCGTACTTAAAGTCCACGCCCCACGCAGTGGAAGAATGCGAAGCATAGGGAGTAGCTGACCAATAGTTGTTAGGAACGAAATTTTTAAATCCTTTTTTATAAGCTCTTGGATAATTATCATAAACAGCTATAGATTCTAATTCTTTGATTGATGGTAATCGCCAATCATTATATCCAGCTAAAGATAGATTTTTACAATACCTTTTTGCACCTTCCCAAGTTTTTTCTACACTTTTAGACTCATAGCTATCTTGCCAAATTAAACCTGTTTGCTTATCCTTAAAAATATTTTTTGAAACAGGTTTTTTTTCTACAACAGGTTTTTCTAACATTAATTGTGTACTATTAGAAATACAAGCACTAAGAAAAAAACTTATAACTAAAATCATCAAAATACTTCTTATCATCTATCACTCCTACTTTTTTTACAGATTATAGCTATCTTTATAGTTAAGAACCAAGAATTATGCAGTTGCTATCGCAACAACACTACTACTTTTCACTATTAATTCTTCCTTCTCCACTATAAACTATTGTCCTGCCCTAACGCAACGAACATAATTCTTATCCGATTTATTATAGTTGTAGCTATTGCCATACTCAAAGTCCACGCTCCACGCATAGGAAGAATCTGAAGCACTTGGAGTAGCTGACCAATAGTCGGTGGAATTAATATTTTTTATACCTGATTTTATAGAAGGATTATATCTTGATTTATCTGTTAGGGTTAAAAGTTCTTCTATTTTTGGTAAACGCCAATCATTATATCCCTCTAAAGATAGATTTTCACAATATCTTTTTGCACCTTTCCAATCTCTTGTTACACTTTTAGCTTCATAATTATCTTGCCATTGTAGTTTTGTACTAGGGTCATAGACTATTTGCTTACTATCATCTCTTTGTAATGGCAGATAAGTACTATTGAATTTTCCACTTTCCATTTTCGATGTTTTATTTATAATAATCTCATAAGAATATAGTGAAGAACTAAGAACTAAGAGTGAAAAGATTATTATTAATATTTTTTTCATTTTACATTTCCTTTCTTATTAGTGAATAGTGAAGAACTAAGAGTTAAGAGATAAGGAGTTGCTGTCGCAACAACATTATAACTCTTCACTATTCACTCTTAGTTCTTCACTGATTTTATATATTCTTTCAATGTTTCCACCGAAATTTCCATCTTACTAGCCACATCTTCTACTGATAAATTAAAATCTTTTATCATTACATAAGCTGATTCAAGTTTGCCTTTTTCAATTCCTTTTTCAATCCCTTGCTCAATTCCTTGCTCAATTCCTTTTTCTAAACCTTTACTCATTCCTTTATCAAAACCATCTTTATCTGCTTTTAGTAGGGCTAGTTTTTGTATAGAGATAAACTCTTTTCTTTTATGTTGTGTTTCTAACTCCTCTTTAGTAAGATTTGCTTCATTTACTGTATCTAAGGCTTCTTTTATATTTGGATTAAGAGTTTGGGGAATATATTCTAAGCTACCTGCATTTTTTATAAAGTATATCCATTGATCTTTTATATTTTCTAATTGTTCTAACTCTTTTTTAAATTTTGGCAACTCTACAAATATAAGTTCTATATCATCGTTATATTCTATAAGTTGTTCTTTTTCGATTAGTTTAAAGTTTGTTATAATCTCTTTTGTATCTTTAAACATTGTAAAATCAACTATACTTAGAGCAATTACAGGATTTAGGAGATGATAATCTTCAGATTTATTGAGTTGAATACTATAGTTTTTTGCAGCGTTATACAACACTCTTTTTTCGAACCCTGTATGATTGAGTACTTGCATCTCTATTATTACTTTTGTATCATCATCAAGCAGTGCTTTTACATCTACAAAGGTATCTTTTACCCCTTTTATCATAGGAATATTATATGGATCTACTATTTCTAAATCTTTTATTTTATTTTTTCTATTATCATATATTAAAGCATTTAAAAAGCTTATAAGTATATCTTTACTTGTATCACTTCCAAATACTTTCTTAAAAGCGTAATCTGTTTTTACATCTAAAAAGTTCATATTTTTCCTTTTTTTAACTAAGAGTTATGGAGTTGCTATCACAACAACACTATAACTTTTCACTATTCATTATTAGTTCTTCACTATTAACTATTCACTCTTAGTTCTTCACTATTTATATTTTATCTACTAATTTTGACAATATCACAAATACACCCATAACAGTAATAAGTAACATCATATTTTTATTGAGAGCTTTTTGAATAGTAGTTTCTATTTGCTGAGCTTGGAGCTCAAATTTTCCCTCAAGTCCACTAAATTTACTTTCAAGTTTTACAAATTTATTTTCAAGTTCCACTACACTTTTAGTAACTTCATCTAGCTTTTTATCAAGATGATTTATATGATTGTATTGGAATTTAAGAAGTAAAGTATTTATATCGTCTTGACTCAAGCCTTCACCATTTCCAAATTTTTCTTCTATTTGCTTTACTTTTGGTGTTATCATCTCTATTAACATATCATCTACTTTTGTTTTATCCATAATAAACCCTCACCCTTTTCATAAATTCTACCTTTTATTTCCAAAAACAACTCTTAACTATTCATCACTCTTAGTTCTTAACTCTTCAACAGTGCTAATATCTAAGCTAGTTAGTAAAGATATAGCCTTATCATCTAAACCTTGTTTTATAGCATTTTTTGCAATTGATAATGTTGCTTTTTCAACGCCCTTCTCCAAACCTTGCACAATCCCTTTTTCCATCCCTTTTTCCATCCCTTTTTCCATCCCTTTTTCCATACCCTTATCAAAACCATCTTTATCTGCTTTTAGTAGGGCTAATTTTTGTATAGAGATAAACTCTTTTCTTTTATGCTGTGTTTCTAACTCTTCTTTAGTAAGATTTGCTTCATTTAGTACATCAAATGATTCTTGTATAGTATGGTCTAGGTTATTTGGTATATATTCTAAGCTTCCTGCATTTTTTATAAAGTATATCCATTCATCTGTTAGGTTTTTTAGTTCATCTAACTGTTTTTTAAATTTTGGCAATTCTATAAATATTAGTTCTATATCATCACTATAATCTATAAACTCCTCTTTTTCAAGAAGTTTAAAGTTTGTGATTATTTTATCGCTTTCTTTAAACATAGTAAAATCTACTATATTTAAAGCTATTACAGGATTTAGTAAATGATAATCTTCTGCTTTATTAAGTTGTACTGAGTAATTTTTTGCTAGGTTATATAATACTCTTTTTTCAAATCCTGCGTGATTGAGTACTTGCATCTCTATTATAACTTTTGTATCATCATTTAGTATAGCTTTTACATCTACAAAACTATTTTTCATACCATCTAGTAGTGGTATATTATATGGATCTACGATAGTTAAATCTTTTATTTTAGTAGATTTATTTTCATATACCAAAGCATTTAAAAAGCTTATTAGTTTATCTTTACTCTCTTCACTCCCAAATACTTTTTTAAAAGCATAATCTGTTTTTACATCTAAAAAGTTCATAGTTTTCCTTTTGTGTTGATAGTATTTTAGCTAAATATTTATGAAAATTTAAAGAAATAAGATAAGTTTAAGTTTTATTCCCTAAATGGGGTCTGACCCCTAGTCTATTTGGTATATTGTAAACTTAATTATAGTAAAATCCCCCTTATGAACAAAATACTAAAACTTTTAAATGATTTCAATGAACTTGTTATGTTCAAACATTCCATATTTTCGCTCCCTTTTATATTTATAGCTATGATTGTAGCTGCAAATGGTTGGTTTGGGTGGACTCTACTATTTTTAGGGACTCTTGCAGCCTTAACAGCTAGAAATTTTGCTATGGGGTTTAATAGATATTTAGATAGAGATATAGATGCACTCAATCCTCGTACTATAAATCGACCCTCAGTAGATGGACGAATAAACCCTAAGCAGATGCTATTTTTTACTATTATAAATGCAATCGGTTTTATAGGAGTGGCTTACATAGTAAATGATTTAGCTTTTTATTTAAGTATCCCCATTTTACTTGTACTTGCTAGTTACTCATATTTTAAAAGATTCTCATATTTAGCACATATTATACTTGGACTTTCTTTAGGTTTAGCTCCAATTGCAGGAGTGGTTGCTGTATTGGAAACCATACCATTATGGTCTATTTATCTAAGCATTGGAGTTCTTTTTTGGGTGGCCGGATTTGATCTACTCTACTCTTTACAAGATATAGAGATCGATAAAAAATTAAATCTCCACTCAATACCATCAAAATTTGGTGTAAAAAATACTATGTTATTTTCTAAAATTATGCATACTTTTACTATTATTTTTTGGTTGTTATTCGTTATGGAAGCAAATCTAGGCTTATTTTCCTACTTGGCTATTATTGCTGGTGTGATTATGTTAGGCTATGAACATATCATAGTCAATAAAGATTTTTCTAAAATAGATAAAGCCTTTTTTACTATCAATGGTTATTTAGGAATACTCTTTTTTATTTTAATTGTTTTAGAAAAACTATTTAATAATTAATATTAATTATCATTATAATTAGAAATTAAGTTTATTTATATTACTATTTTTTAAAAGGATAAAAAATGAAAAAAACTCTGTTCGTAATTGCATTATTGGTGGGACTTGTTAGTCAAGGGTTTACGCAACCTGTCGTCCCAAAAGGTGATTTTAGTAAAAAACTAAAAAAAGCGTCTGGTGAACCAGGTAAGTTTGTGGTGGGGAAAGATAATTTTCCAAAAAGTTATTTTTTAGTGCATAAAAACCTTCCATTTCTTGCAGGATTAAGTCTTCATCATCCTAAAAGTTCTAGTTTAGGCTTATCTAAAAAACAGATAGATGCTATCTTAGAAATTAAAAAAAGAACTGTTCCTGCTGTAATAAAAGCAGCAAAAAAGATAAAGAAATTGGAACTTCAGCTTGCCCAAAATATAGCTATAGAATCAAATAGTGCCAAAAGTCAATACCAACTTGTTGAAGAGATAGGTCAGCTAAGAACCCAGTTAACAAAAGCTCATCTACAGTGTATTAATGAAGTTAGAGCTGTTTTAAGTAAAGAACAGTATAAAATACTTTTATCTTATGCAACAAAAATGTCATATAAAGCAAAAAGCAGTAAATTTAAAATTGATGAGCTTGTTATCCTCCCTCATCCAGGAAAATTTATTAAACTTGGAAAAGTAAATGTAACAAAAGATCAAAAGAACAGAATAGAAAAAGAGGTAAAAGCGGTATATGCTCCTATTTTTCAAGATAAAATTAGAGAGGCGTACACTCTAGAAACAAAGGTACAAAGAATGGTTGCTAAAGGGAAAACGAAAAAAGATCTAAAAGATTTACTCGATCAAATTAGTCAACTAAAAAGAGAAGCTATTGATAGCCGAATTGATGCATTAAATCATATGAAAAAAATACTAAATAAGAAACAGTGGGAACAGATCAATAAGTTAACTTATCGATAGAGATAGGTTTATTGAGTAGTAGGAAAAATTCAAGCTAAAAATTTTACTAAGAAGGTGTAGTCTTAGTGAATTTTTTTAGCTAATTGTTCTGGTAAGATACCTAAATCTTTTTCAAGAAGTTTTGTATCTCCATGCTGTACATAAATATCTGGATACTCAAATGAGATAACTTTTACATCTAAATCTTCCTCACTAATCATCTCCAATAATGCACTTCCAACACCCCCTGCTTTTTGGCTATCTGAAAATACATACCATCTATCTGTTTTTTGTGATAACTCTTTTAATAAGACTGTATCCATAGGTTTTACAAATCGTAGATCAACAATGGTAAGATCATACTCAGATAAGTTCGCAGTTTTAATTGCACGTGCCACTCCAGTCCCATATCCTATAAAAGCTATATTACAGGTTCCTTCTTTAAGTATCTCAGATTTTCCTAAACTAAACTTTGTTGGGGAATATTCTAACTCATCAAAAGCACCACGGGGATATCGTAATGCACATGGTGATTCAAAATCCTTCGCAAATTCTAATGCATATTGTAATGTTTTGGAATCTCTTGGAGCAAATAGAGTCATATTTGGCAAAAATCGTAAAAAACTTATATCAAACTGTCCTTGATGTGTTTCACCATCAGCACCCACTATTCCAGCTCTATCTATACAAAATGTAACAGGAAGATTCATCAAGCATACATCGTGTATAATTTGATCAAATCCTCTTTGTAAAAAGGTAGAATATATTGCAACAAAAGGTTTAAATCCATCTTTTGCCATAGCAGCCATTGAGGTTATTGCATGTTGTTCTGCAATGGCTACATCCCAAAATCTCTCTGGAAATTCGTACATAAGTTTATCTATACCTGTTCCACTTGGCATGGCTGCAGTTACCCCTACTACTTTTTTATCTATTTTTGCTAACTCATACAAAGTGTCACTAAAAACAGAAGTTGCAGATTTTTCTCCTGCTTTTTTATTAAATTTTCCTGTTTTTACATCAAAAGGACCTACCCCATGCCAATGTTCAAAATAACCCTCAGCTATAGGGTACCCTTTCCCCTTAACAGTTTTTGCATGTAAAATAACTGGCTTACCTAAATTTTTTGCTAAATTTAATGTATCAATCACTTCTTGCATATTATGACCATCAATTGGTCCAATATAATCAATACCCATCTCCTCAAAAATAATACCAGGGGTGATAAGTTTCATACTCTCTTCAAGTCTTTTTGCAATATAATCTGTACCCTTAGGCATATAGTTTTTTACAATGTGATCAACTTTATGACGAAAGCCTTGATAAAACTTTCCTGCTAAAAGTTTACTAAGATGTTTACTTATTGCCCCTATTGGCTTAGCAATACTCATCTCATTATCATTTAAAATAATAACAACTGGAAGTTTTAAATCACCTAGCTCATTTAAAGCCTCATATATCATTCCAGCAGTCATAGAACCATCACCTATCATAACAACAGGTACTTTTCCATTTTTTTCTAAAGCAGCAGCCTTAGCAGCACCAACGGCCAGTGAGATAGAAGTTGAAGAGTGTCCTGCTACAAAATAATCAGCCCTACTTTCCTTTGGTTTTGTAAAACCACTCAGTCCTCCAAATTGTCTTAGAGTTGTAAACTCTTCCCATCGTCCTGTAATAAGTTTATGAGGATAACACTGATGGGAAACATCAAAAATAAAAGGATCATGTTCGCACTTAAATACCTTATGCATCCCTAAAGTTAATTCAACAGCCCCCAATGTAGAACTAAAATGTCCTCCATTGACTGAAACTACTTCTATAATTCTATCTCTTATATCTTGTGCTATTTGTTCTAACTCTTTGACACTTTTATTTTTAATATTCATATTATTTCTTTTCTATAAGATCAACTTCCCAGAAAAACTCTATCCAATCTTTTGCTTCTTTTACTGTAAAATCAGGCTGTAATAGTGCTGTTGGTTTATAAAATAGTGTTGCTATTTTAAATTCACAGTGAGGGTATTTTTCTTGTAAGATCTTTAATATCTCTACCATACTTTCTCCACTGTCAACAATATCATCTACAAGTACTATTTTATGCTTTCTACTTAAATTTGGAATATTAAAAATCTCAAATGTTTCTAATTTTGTACATCCATCATAGTGAATAGAATTTAGACTATAGACCTCTCTTGTTTCTAAGGCTTCACTTAATAGATGACCTAATACCAATCCACCCCGTGCAATTGCAATCAAGGCATCTGCATTATATTCTCTAATTTGTGGTAATAATACCTTACAATCCTTAATGCAGTTTTCATAGCTATAATATACTTTTTTCAATCTTTTCCTTTTTAATGTAAAATAAAAACTAATAATGAAATTAAAGTGATCGTTATCAATCCTAAGTTTATATCTTTAAATTCACCTTTGAGTAATTTCAAAGTTGTATATACTACAAAACCTGCTGCAAACCCATTTGTAATAGAGTAAGTTAATGGCATCATTACCACTATTAAAAAAGCAGAACTTGTAACTGCTAGATCATTATTTTGAAAATTAATATTTCCCAACTCTGTAAACATTAAAATTCCAACTACTACTAAAACAGGATAAATAGCATTTGGTGGTATTGATTTAAATAACGGGAGTAAAAATAAAGTTAAAATAAAAAATAGTCCTGTAAATACAGATGTCAATCCAGTTCTACCACCCTCTTCAACTCCACTAGCACTCTCTATAAAAGAAGTTGTTGTAGATACACCTACTAAACTTCCAGCAACCGTAGAAATAGCATCTGCTTCTAAGGTTTTTTCCAAAGCTTTATCCTCTTTACTTTGAGATTGAAAAAGGTTTGCACGAGTCCCCACACCTGTTAATGTCCCTAAAGTATCAAACATATCAGTTACTAAAAATGTAATAATAACGGGAAGTAAAGCCAAAGATAAAGCACTCATAATATCAAGTTGCATAAATATAGGGGAGATAGAATCAGGTAAGCCTACAACAGTACTAGGTCCTTCCCCTATGCCAAATGTCCAGCCAACAACAGAAGTCAATAAAATTGCTATGATAAATGCACCTTTTACTCTAAAAATATAAAATGCCAAAGCTAAAAACAACCCTGTAATACCAAGTAAAACATTTGGATCAGATAGACTTCCTAAAGATACTAAGGTCGCTTTATTTGCAACAACGATACCCATCTGCTTTAATCCAATAAATGCAATAAACGCACCAATACCAGCACTAACCGCTCGTCTTAAATCCATTGGGATAGATGTCATTAACCATATACGAAATTTTGTGAAAGATAAAATCACAAAGATCACACCACTTATAAATACAACTCCCAATGCAGTTTGCCAAGGTAATTTCATTCCTAAAACCAAGCCATATGTAAAATATGCGTTCAGTCCCATACCAACACTCATAGCTATTGGAGTATTTGACCAAAAACCATTAAATATTGTAGCAAGGATTGTAATAAGTGCAGTAGCTGTAACCACTGCACCCATAGGCAAACCTGCGTCGCTTAAAATAAAACCATTTACAGGAACTATATACATCATTGTTAAAAATGTTGTAAACCCCGCTAAAAACTCTGTTTTTACTGTTGTATTATTCTCTTTTAGTTTAAATCTTGTAAACATCTAGTCTCCTTTTGTTATCAATAATTTATCTAATGCTTTAAATACTTTAGAATTTTGTTTTTTTGTCCCTATTGTAATACGAATAGCATTTTGACCATATCCAGTCATATCTCGTACAATAATCCCAATTTCTAATAATTGTTGTGCAAGTACTTTTGAAATAGTATCTCCTGTGTAAATAGTAATAAAATTTGTATAACTTGGAATATATTGCAAGTTATTTTTTACTGCATATTTCTCATATCTTTTCATCTCTTTAAAATTCTTTTTAATAGATTTTTGTACAAATGATTCATCTTTTAATGCTTTAATTGCAGCTGCTAAAGATAAAGTTGTGATATTAAAAGGGGCACGTAATTTATACAAAGTTTTTATAATATTTTCTTTTGCAATTCCATAACCAACTCTCATACCACCTAAAGCATACGCTTTAGAAAAAGTTCCAAGATAGATACAATTTGGGAATTTTTCTATCAAATCTTTTGGAACTATCTCTTTTTTTACATCTTTATATTTTGCATATTCTTGATAAGCCCCATCAACTACAACTAAAGTATTTTTATCAATTTTCTTTAAAAATTTATATACCTCATCTTTAGATAAACACTCCCCTAAAGGATTATTTGGTAAACATAAAAATACTATATCAGCTCCATTTTTTTTATATAGTTTTAAAAATTGCTTTAAATTATGCTTATTAGAAGATGTTTTTAAAACATTTGCCCCTACTTGCTTCGCATATATCTCATACATAGCAAAAGTAGTTCCTGCTGTTAAAACATTGGAAGAACTATCACATTTTGCATGGACACAAAATTCTAGTATTTGGTCACTTCCTGAGCCTATAATCACATTTGAGCTATCAAGCCCAAACTTAGAGGCTAAGGCATCTTTTAACTCATACATAGAATCATCTGGATACATAAACATATTTTTAGCAAGTTTTTCAATTTTCTTTGTAACTTTTGGAGAAGTTCCATAAGGGTTTTCATTTGATGCTAGTTTTATAACATCATCTTCTTTAATCCCATACTCCCTTACAACTAATTCAATAGGCTTTCCTGCTTCATAAGTTGTAACATTTTCTAATATTTTATTAAATTTCATTTTTATTCCTAAATATCATTTATCTCTTTTACATAAGAGCCTAATACTTTTATGTGTTTTTTGTGTTTTTTTAAGATTTTTTTCACATTCTTATCATCTTTATGTCCATCAAAATCTATAAAAAATATTGAATTTCCTTGTACTATATGTGATTTGATTTTAGTTAAATTTATCCCTACTTTATCAAAATCATGTAAAAATTTTACTAAAGCACCCTGTTTATCTGGTACTTTTACTAAAATTGAGGTTTTATCATTTCCACTTTGAGCATTTTCAAAATCACTTATGATAAAAAATCTTGTTTTATTATTATCTGTATCTTCTATATTTTCAAAGAGTATTGGAAGATTATACATCTTTGCACCCACATGGGAAACTATGGCTGCACTATTAGGTTCTTTTACTGCTAATTTAGCTGCTTTTGTAGTGGACTCTACTGGAATTAAATCTACCTCATCAAGTCCGAAATTTGTTAAAAATTCTCTACACTGTTCAAAGGCTATATCTTTTGAATATATTTTTTTTACTTCACTTACCTTATCACAAGTTGTTGCAAAGGTGTGATGAATATCTAAAATCACTTCAGCTATGATTTTTAAATCATATTTACTAAGACAGTTTATAGTATCTGTTACTATTCCATTTGATGAATTTTCTATGGGGATAACACCAAATTTCACTTTTTTTGTATTCACTTCTCTAAAAACACCTTTTATCGAAGATATAGAGATATAAGAACTCATAGCCCCAAATCTACTCTCAGCTGCTTGATGGGTGAAATTTCCTTCAGGTCCTAAAAAAGCTATACTTTCAGGTCTTTCCAAATTTCGTGAGATTGCAAAAACTTCTAAAAAAAGTGCTTCTATAGCACTTCTATTTAATTTTCCCTCATTTAAAGCTTCCAATCTATCAATAATAGCTTTTTCCCTCTCTGGTCTATAAATAGCACCACCACTTTTAGCTTTAACAAGCCCTACTTCATAAATAATTTCCATTCTTTCATTTAGTAATGATAAAAGTTTATCATCTAAGCTATCCAACCTATCTCTTAGAATATGTAGTTTCTCTTCATTCATCTCTAGACCTTTTATAAATATTCCTCTTCTAAGGCTATTAAATCCTCAAAAGTTTCTCTTCTTCGAATCAATCTATCTTTACCAGATTCTATTGCAATCTCTGCAACTCTTCCTCTTGTATTATAATTACTAGACATTGTAAAACAATATGCCCCTGCACTATAAATAGCAACTAAATCATTATGCTCTGTTGTAGGAAGTTTTATATTTTTTGCAAAAAAATCACCACTTTCACATACAGGACCTACTAAATTACAGTTACTAAATTCTTTGTTTTCATTGAGTACTTCAATTGAATGATAAGCATTGTATAAAGCAGGTCTAATGAGATCATTCATAGCCCCATCAACAATTACAAACCTTTTATCTCCATTTATTTTTTCATAAAGTACTTTTGTTACAAACACTCCACTATTTCCAACTAGAAATCTACCAGGTTCACAAACTATAGTAATATCAAGACCAAATAATGCATCTAAAATAGTTTGAGCATATTCATAAGTATCAATAAGTATCTCATCATCATAAACAATTCCTAATCCACCACCAACATCGAAAAACTTTAGTTCTATTTTTAATGCAGATTTTAAATTTCTTACTAAATCAGCAACGATATTAACAGATTCTTTTATAGGAGCAAGTTGTGTTAATTGGCTACCAATATGAAAGTGGATACCAACAGGTTCTATATTTTCATTGTTTTTAGAAAAAATATACATTCTTTTTGCAGTATCAATATCTACCCCAAACTTATTTTCATGCAATCCTGTTGAGATATAAGGATGTGTTTTAGGATCAACATTTGGATTTACTCTTATGGAGATACGAGCCATTTTTTCTAACTCTTTTGCAACGAATGCAACCCTATGAAGTTCAGCTTCACTTTCAATATTTATCATTAAAATATCTAGCTTTAAAGCCTCTCTTATCTCATCATCTGTTTTACCAACACCTGAAAAAATAACTTTATATTTTGGTATACCAGCTTTTAAGGCTCTTTTTACTTCACCTATACTTACACAATCAGCCCCTGACCCTTGTACTCCTAAGTGTTTTATTACACTTAAATTTGAATTTGCTTTAACAGCATAAGATATTAAGGATTTTCTCGCTTTAAAGGCGTTTTTTAGTTCATTATATTGTTTTGTTATATGATCAAAATCATATACATAATAAGGCGTTTGATATTTTTGAGATAATTCTTTAAAATTTATTGACATTTGTATTCTCTTATTTTGAAATTTAGTACAGATGATAGCTAAATTTTAGTAATTATCCTCTTAGTAGCTCATATCTATCAAAATTCACAAAAAACTAAGTTCACAAAAAACAAAATTAAAACAATATCTAAATCCATCTATTGTATATAAACTCACTCATTTATCCCAAATTAAAAAAACACCTATTTTCTATCTCATACCTTAATAAAACTTTAACCAAACCTTAGCTACGATGAATTTCACTAAAACATTTCTAAAAGGATCTCTAGTGAAAACAAATCGCTTTGAGTTAAATAACTCTTCTAAAAGTCCAAAGGTATTACTATT
>PDWI01002139.1_pt1 | contig 30234 bp, 22 predicted proteins | sample 1430891 | NCBI WGS metagenome assembly PDWI01 (sample SAMN01162508, study PRJNA174530) | Oral metagenome, whole genome shotgun sequencing project. | biome: Marine environment; feature: Marine mammal; material: Swab sample of the gingival sulcus; isolation source: swab sample of gingival sulcus... | reverse complement strand
AGAAATAAACTTGTCACCAAAAGAAATCTCAGTTAATTCAAAGCTGTTCCAGTTTAAATTTTCATCAAGATTATTAGTTATATTAACTTGTTGTGCAGGAACAGCTGCTTCAGGGTCATTTTCAAAATCAATTCTATAAGCCAGTAAGGCATCATCTGATACAAAGTTTTTGTCCCCATATCCAGCCGGGCCTGTAAGAGCGTTGGGATCCATGCTGGAAGCAGAAGCAGCTCCGCCCGAAGTTCCAAGTTTGTCTGGAGGACAAATATCTGCATGTAAATTTGTGAAATATAAAAAAATTGCTGATGCTATAAGTAAAAAATAGCTTGTTTTAAATTGAATCTTCATTAAAAACCTCCGCTAAAAAGGCGTTTAATCTAAAAAAGCTCTTTTTATTTAAGCTTAGTATAACAAATCTCTGTTTATAAAACTTTACAATACATTAAATTATAAAATAAGCATTTGTCAAGACAAGATATAATAAAATTAATTTAAAGGTGATAAATATTGCATAATTGCAATTAACACCTTCAACCCGCATTTCTCACCAAGTTTCAATTTGCTCTAAATTCACTTGTAATCTTGACATATTTTTCTTTTTGAAAGTTAAAAATCACCTTTTTGGGAACTTGTATATCACTTAAAGACACAGCATATTGAGAAGAAATAACAAGTTGATGACCAGTAAAGCCAAAACTTACTCTACTCTATTTACAGCTTGGATTTAGTTCTTTTTAATCCGCCTGTGAAAAAAGCAAGTCAGGAAAAAAAATATCCCCTGAAAAGCAGGGTAGGGGGTATTTTTTAATTCCTGCTTTTCAGGGAGAGGAATTGTCAAAAAAATTTATAAATATATCAATATATTCCACCTCGAACTGCAATAACCAGCTCCCCATATGCTGATGGTGATTTATAAGAGGCGGCATTACCGAAGAAACCTCTGGGATCAAATGTATATTGAAGTTCTGTACTGTTATTAAAAAATACGGGGGATAACGTTTTATTATAACTATTGATTCTGCTGAAAATTAACCCCTGTTTTTTTAATATTAACTTGAATATAAAGATCGCCTTTTTCACCGGAAGAACTGCTTATACCCATCCCTGCAAGTCTTATTTTCTGACCATCGCGAATGCCTGAGGGAATATTGACCTTATATAATCTATTATAAAAACCCCAGGGAATATTTATTTTTTTTATACATCCTGCAAGAGCTTCAAAGCCAGATATTTCAATTTTTCCCATGAGATCAATACTGTCTGGAACAGAAATTGTTTTTATTATGGTAATATCAGGTGTTTTTTTCCTTGTAAGAGAGGATTTCATTCTTTCAGAAAATCTTGAATCAGGAAGTTTTGCAAAAAAGCCAATCAAAAAAGCACCCGCTGCAAAACCGCTTATATGAGCCCACCATGCAATACCTGATACTTTTGTACCCGTTGCGTTTATAAGCTGAATCAAAAACCAGAAACCAAGAAAAACAAAGGCAGGGATTTCAATAAACCACGGAATTATTATTATTGGAATAATTGTAAGAATTCTTGCTCCGGGAAATAAAATAAAATATGCACCCATTATACCGGCAATAGCACCGCTTGCACCAACTACAGGAACATTTTCCGAAGCATTGAAAATAAAATGGGTAACCCCTGATATCAGGCCGCACGCACAATAAAAAAACATATATTTTAACGGCCCCAGTCTGTCTTCTACATTATCTCCAAAAATATAGAGAGTCCACATGTTGCCAATAAGATGAAGCCAGCCCCCATGCAGAAACATGAAAGAAAAAAATGAAAAAATCTGTAAGGCAAAAGAAAAATATCTTGAAATTTCAGGGTTTGTGTATCTTGCAGGAACAAGACCCCATTTATATATAAAAAGCTCCATACCTGAAGGTGATGAAATTTCAATAAAAAATACAAAAATATTAACAGCTATGAGAAGATAGGTTACAACAGGTGTGCTTGATGATGGGTTTGAGTCTCTGACAGGTATCAAAAATTATTTCTCCCTTTTAAGGGTAAAATCAGGCAGAGTCCAGAGACATGCTCAAATCTGAAAAAACGGCATGGTGAATCAATGCCCCGCATGATATTATATCTACGCCTATACTGGCTATTTTATCAATTTTTTCAAGATCTACACTGCCGGAAACTTCAACAAGTGCTTTTTTATCTATAATTTTAACAGCTTCCTGCATTGTTTCAATATCCATATTATCAAGCATTATAATATCTGCCCCATAATTAACAGCTTCATGAACTTCTTCAAGATTTTTTACCTCCACCTCTGTTCTGACAAGGTGGGAAATTTTATTTTTCACAAGACTCAAGGCCTCTTTTACTCCACCGGCAGCCTCTATGTGATTGTCCTTTATCAAAACCCCGTCATAAAGACCTGTTCTGTGGTTAAAGCAGCCTCCCACATAAACAGCATATTTTTCAAGAATCCTGAGTCCTGGAGTGGTTTTTCTTGTGTCTGTTATTCTAAGGTTTGGATACTTCTTCATTTTTTCTGCATATTGAGAACAATTGGTAGCAATTCCTGAAAGTCTCTGCAAAAAATTCAGGGCTGTCCGTTCAGCTTTTAAAAGGGAAAGCAGACTTCCCTCTGCTTTAAGTATGATGTCGCCTTCCCTTACAAAATCACCATCTGAAAATAATTTTACAATTTTAATATTTTGATCAACTTTTAAAAAAACCCTTTCAGCAGTATCCAAACCGCATAAAACAAGAGCTTCCTTTGCCCTGATAGAGGCTTTTCCTGTCTTTTTTCCGTCAAGAACAGCCTCACTTGTTATATCTCCAGAACCTATATCCTCAATTAAAGCAAGCTCTATCAATTTATCTGTAATTGTAAAATCAGGAGATTGCATTAATTACCCAGTTCCTTTATTCTTTCAAGATTCACATTAAGCTCTTCAAGTTTTTTTGAATATGATTCATACTGATTTTTAACTTTTTCAACTACATTTTTAGGAGCTTTGTCCAGAAAACTTTCATTTGAAAGCTTTTTGCCAAGGGATATAAGCTCTTTGTCCACTTTTGCAATTTCTTTTTCTATTCTGGCAATTTCCTTTCCCACATCTATTACACCTTCAAGGGGAACAAAAATAATATCATCATTTACAATTGCAGTTGCACAAGATTTTGGTCTCTCTCCGGGCTTCTCAATTATCAGTTCAGAAAGTCTGGCAAGATTTTTTATAATTTCTGAATCATTTTCAAGAAGTTCTGTATGAACAGAATTTGAAGTATGAATATGTGCATTTAAAGTACGTCCAGGCTGAATATTCATTTCTCCTCTGATGTTTCTTATTCCTGAAACAATATCCATAATATATTCCATATGAACTTCCGCCTCAGGAGAGTATGAGATTTTATGATCACTTTCCCTTCCAGGAAAACCTGCATCCATAATTGATTTGGAAGCTCCGGGTAGTTTACTCCATATCTCCTCTGTAACAAAAGGTATAAAAGGGTGAAGAAGAGATAAAGTATCTTTTATTACTCTGAAAAGAACACCTTTTGCAGCATTCATTTTCTTTTCGCCATACTTTCCGAAAAGAACAGGTTTTACTGCTTCAACATACCAGTCGCAGACTTCATGCCATACAAAATGATAAAGAATTCCGGCAGCTTCATTAAATTTATATGACTCTATTTCATTTGAAACCCTTGTTATAACAGTGTTTAATCTTGATAAGATCCACTTGTCAGGAAGAGAAAGCTCTTTATCGTCAAAATCCTTATGTTCACTGTCAATATGCATAAGCGAAAATCTTGCGGCATTCCAGAGTTTATTAATAAAATGCCTGTATCCTTCAACTCTTTTTTCAGACATTTTTACATCTCTGCCCATTGCAGCATAAATGGCCAGTGTAAATCTAAAGGCATCTGTTCCGTATTGATCTATAACAATGAGAGGATCTATTACATTTCCCCTGGACTTGCTCATTTTATTGCCTTCTTCGTCCCTTACAAGAGCATGTACATAAACATCCTTAAAAGGAACTTCCTTTTTAAAATAAAGCCCCATCATCATCATTCTTGCAATCCAGAAAAATAAAATATCAAAACCTGTTACAAGAACAGAAGTAGGATAGAATGTTTTTAAAAGTTTTGTATCTTCAGGCCATCCCATTGTAGAAAATGGCCATAATGCCGAGCTGAACCATGTGTCAAGAACATCAGGATCTCTTACAATAGAAGCTGATTTGCACTTCCCGCATTCTGAAATATCTTCTACGGAAACCATTAATTCTCCGCATTCTGTACAAGTCCATGCAGGAATCTGATGCCCCCACCATATCTGCCTTGAAATACACCAGTCCCTTATATTTTCCAGCCAGTTGAAATATGTTTTTTCCCATTGGGACGGTAAAATATTTGTTTCTTTATCTTTTACTGCCTGAATTGTTTTTTCAGCAAGGGGTTTTGTTTTCACAAACCATTGTTTTGAAAGATTTGGTTCTACAACAGTATCGCATCTATAGCACTGACCAACACTATGTTGTATGTTTTCTTTTTTTACAAGGAAACCATCTTTCTCAAGTTTTTTTACAAGCTCTTTTCTGCATTGAAACCTGTCAAGACCCTTAAACTCTCCTGCTTCGGATGTCATTATTCCCTCATCATCAAGAGCTTTCAATGATGGGAGACTGTGTCTGAGACCTATTTCAAAATCGTTTGGATCATGTGCAGGAGTTACTTTCAATGCACCTGTTCCAAATTCGGTATCAACATATTTATCCCTGATTACAGGAATTTTTCTGCCTGTAAGAGGAAGGTTTACTTCTGAAATATTAAGCCCTTCATATCTTTCATCATTCGGATTTATTGCAACTGCTGTATCTCCAAACATGGTTTCAGGTCTTGTTGTGGCAACGATAAGTTCTCCTGAATTATCAGCAAAAGGATATCTGACATAATAAAGAAAGCCATCTTTTTCTTCATGTTCAACTTCAATGTCTGCAAGAGCTGTTTTACATCTGGGACACCAGTTTATTATATAATCTCCTTTATAGATAAGCCCATCATTGTAGAGATCCACAAAAACTTTTCTCACAGCTTTTGAAAGCCCCTCATCCATAGTGAATCTTTCCCTGTCCCAATCGCAGGAAGCTCCCATCCTTTTTAACTGGTTAATAATTGCACTTCCGTATTGTTCCCGCCATTCCCAGACTCTTTCAATAAATTTATCCCTTCCAAGCTCTTCCCTTGTAAGCCCTTCTTTTTTAAGCTGTCTTTCAACAACATTCTGGGTTGCTATTCCTGCATGATCTGTTCCCGGCATCCACAATACATTAAAGCCTTTAAGCCTTTTATATCTGCACAAAATATCCTGCAATGTAATATTCAAGGCATGACCCATGTGGAGAACTCCTGTTACATTGGGAGGAGGAATCACTATTGAAAAAGAGGGTTTTTCACTTTCATCAAGAGCTTTGAAATATCCATTTTCCTGCCAGAAATCATACCATTTACCCTCGGATTTATTATGATCATAAGATTTATCCATATTGTTTTCAGTCATATTTAACTCCAAATTTATTAAAAAAATTGGGGATTATAATAACCCCCAAATTTTAAGCAATCATTATTTTAAATATTTCTATAATACCTAAAGATCTTTTTCAGCCTTGAAAACACTTTCTTTAAGGGCTTCAAGCTCTTTTGAAACGGTTTCTTCTATAATTTTTGTTAAAACAGCATCAATTTTTTCAGAAAAACGCTCTCTTATAACTTTTTCAACTACTTTTTCAAGAAGTTCCTCATTTACAAAAGGTGTAATTTCCTTTTCCACAGAAGTTTCATCATCTTCTACTATATTTTCTGAAAAATCCTCTGATTCATCTTCTGACTTCATTGAAAGCTCAAAAACTTCTTCTTCAACTTTTTCATCTTTTTCTATTACATCCTCTGAAAAATCATCTGATTCTTCTTCTGACTTCATTGAAAACTCAAAAACTTCTTCTTCAACTTTTTCATCTTTTTCTATTACATCTTCTGAAAAAATATCTGATTCTTCTTCTGAATTCATGGAAAGTTCAAAGACTTCTTCTTCAACTTTTTCATCTTCTTCTGTTACATCCTCTGAAAAAATATCCGGTTCATCATCAGCTTTTATGGAAAGTTCAAAGACTTCTTCTTCAATACTTTCATCTTCTTCTGTTACATCTTCTGAAAAAAAATCCGGTTCATCATCAGCTTTTATGGAAAGTTCAAAAATTTCTTCTTCCTGGGGCTCTTCCTCTTTGTTCTGCTCTCTTTTTATTTCCTTTGTTACACTTTCTTCAAGGTCGCTTAAATCAAAATCATCAGTAAAATTATCATCGTTCATAAAAGACTCCATTTTAATTTCATCAGAATAATTTGAAATTTTATCCACAAAAAAACAAGAAAAATCTTTCAAAATTTACATAGTTTCAGGACTGTAATATAATTTATGTCTATAATAACATAAAAAATTTTTGAGGCAAATCATATGAAAAGATTTTACCATGAAAATATAGATTCAAATTCAAAGAAATTATTAATTTCAGGTAAGGAAGCTCATCATATAAACAATGTTATGCGTATCAGAACCAGTGAAAAAATAGCTGTTACAGACGGCAGGGGATTTCTTTATGAAGCTGTTGTAAAAAAAATAAACAAAAATGAAATTTTGCTGGAAATTGTAGACAAAAAAAAGGAAGACAGAGAATCTCCAATAAAAATAACCATTGCATTTGCAATGCTTAAAGGTAAAAAAACAGACAATTTGATAAAACCACTTACAGAAACAGGAGTCAGTAAAATTATTCCTTTTATTTCTGAAAGAAGTGTAAGCTTACCTGATGAAAGAAAAAAAAAGAACAAAAGACTGAGATGGATTGAGCTTTCAAAAGAAAGTCTAAAACAGTGTGAGAGGACAATGCTTCCTGATATCTATGAAATAGAAACTTTTGAAAAAGTTCTCCTTGAAGCTGATAACTATGACCTTAAAATTTTATTTTATGAAAGATCTCTAATTCCATTAAAAAAAATCTGTAAAAAATATAAAAATCCTGAAAAAATTTTTATTCTCACAGGGCCGGAAGGAGGTTTTTCAGAAAAAGAGTTTTTTCTTGCAAAGGAAAAAGGTTTTGAAGAATCAAGTCTTGGGCCAAGAATTTTAAAAGCAGAAACAGCCGCTGTATGTTCAGCATTTTTGTGTCAGCATTTATTTGGCGATATAAAATAGTAGAAAAATATCTCCCCGAATTTATATCCAGGGAGAATTTATCATTATTTATACTTTTTTATTTCTTTTATTATGGCAGGAATTATTGCTTTTGCATCTCCTGCAATACCCAGATTTGCAAATTTAAAAATTTCAGCATCCGGATCCTTGTTTATGGCAACAGTATATTTTGCATTTGATATTCCTGTTGTATGCTGAACAGCACCACTTATTCCACATGGAATATAAAGCTCCGGGCGAATATTTTTACCTGTTTGTCCAACCTGCACTTCATGCTCTATAATTTTTTGTTCCACACATGGTCTTGAGCCCCCGATTTCAGCACCAAGAAGCTTTGCAAGTTCCCTCAAATATTCAACTGTTTCGGCGTCTGAAGCTCCCATTCCAACACCTATAACTTTTTCAGCATCTTCTATTTTATCACCTTCATGCTCTTTTTCCACACAATCAATAATTTTTACCTTAATGTCCTCAGGCTTTATATTTACTTCAAGATCAATTATTTCACCTTTTCTTGATGAATCAGCTTGGGGAACAGACATGACACCGGGCCTTACCGTTGACATCTGTGGTCTATGCTCAGGGCAGATAATTGTTGCCATAACATTTCCACCAAAAGCAGGTCTTGTTGAAACAAGAAGACGGTTTTCTGTGTCTATGTCAAGATTTGTACAATCTGCTGTACATCCTGCATTGAGTCTGAATGATATTTTAGGGGTAAGATCCCTTCCTATGGCAGAAGCACCTATAATCAAAACTTCCGGTTTTTCCTCCACAGCTTTTTCACATATAATATTTGTATAAAGATCTGTACGATAATCCTTAAGTTCGGGAGCTTCAGCAACAAAAACCTTGTCTGCACCATGAAAAATAAGTGTTTCAGCGATTGTTTTTACATTATCACCTATAAGAAAAGCCACAAGCTCTGAATCAAGCTTGTCTGCAAGTTTTCTTCCCTCTCCTATCATTTCAAGAGAGACCTTGGCAAGTTTGCCGTTATTTTGTTCTGCAAAGACCCATACATTTTTATGTTCTTCAATATCAGCTTTTATAGCCATATATTTCACCTTTTAGATAAGAAATTTATCATTAAGTTTTTCAACAAGCTTACGGGCAACCTCTTCTGGAGAACCCTCAAGCATTTCAACCTGACCTCTTTCTATTTTTGGAGTGTAAACCTTCCTAAGCTTGGTTGGAGAGCCTTTTAGTCCAAGATGAAGAACATCTGCATCTATGTCATCTACTCCCCAGACAGGAATTTCCTTTTCAAAGGCTTCAAGCAGTTTGTCCATTGGAGTAACACGGTATTCATTAATTTCTTTTTCTACAGTTACAAGAGCTGGAAAAGCTGCTTCTATTTTACGCTCAAAATTTCCAAGTTTCTGGGAAATTTGAATATTTTTATCATTTACCTCTATATCAACGGCATATGAAAGAAGAGGAATGTTTAAATATTCTGCAATTTGAGGTCCAACCTGTGCTGTGTTGCCGTCCATTGCTTCAACACCAGTTATTATAAGGTCATAATCACCTATTTTTTCAATGGCACATCCAAGGGCGTATGATGTTGCCCATGTATCAGATCCTGCAAACTTTCTGTCTGTAAGCTGAATTGCCTGATCTGCACCCATGCAAAGAGCTTCTCTTAATGCGTTTTCTACCTGGGCAGGCCCCATGGAAATTACTATAACTTCACCTCCATGCTTTTCTTTTAACTGGAGAGCTGCTTCAATAGCATTTTTATCTACAGGATTTATTATTGTTGGAAGTCCTTTTCTTATCAGAGATCCATCTGCATCCCATTTAACCTTGGTAACATTTGGAACCTGTTTTATAGATACGATAATTTTCATTTTATCCCCTTTTGTAAGTATATCAATCCACAGATAAATATTTAATCTCTGTGATTTTTGATTTATTCATTACTATTTGCTCAAAAGAGCTGTCATACCTACGATGGTTTTATTAATTTCAAGACTCGAAGCAACAACACCCTGATGCATGGCTACCCTGAAGAGTTTTTCAATGAGATATTCTTTTGAATAACCATAAGATCCGTGAATCTGGACACCCATTCGTGTTACTTCCTGAATCAAAGGAGTTGTAAAAACCTTTACCTCGGCAGAAACAGTATCAAAATTTTTGCCGGCATCCTGCTTTAAAACAGCATTATATACCATGAGTCTGCATGCCTGAACCTTTACCTTCATTTCTCCAAGCATCCAGTAAAATCCCTGCATATAACCCATAGGCATACCGTTTACATTTCTTTGAAGAGAATATTTTTTTGAAAGCTCAAAAGCAGCCTGTCCAACTCCAACCATACCTGCGGCCTGCTGAATTCTTTCACCTGAAATCCATCTTAAAAGAATATTAAATCCTTCACCTGGTTTTCCAAGAATATTTTCCTTTGGAACCCTTACATTATTAAAAAAAATATCACAGGTATCAGCACCGTCAAGACCAGTAAGATCATAATGACCAGAACAGCTTATTCCAGGAGATTTTTTATCTATAATAAAAGCTGTAGAATCATGCTGTTGACCGGCAAGGGAAAGATCCTTGCATATAAAAATACCATAACCCGGCTTGTTTGCCATACTTATAAAACGCTTGCATCCGTTTATTATAAAATCATCTCCATCAGGTCTGGCTGTGGTTGTAAGCTTTTTTGGATCTGAACCTGTATCAGGCTCTGTAAAAGCCATTGTTGCCCATGCTGAACCATCACACAGAGGAGGAACAAATTTTTTCTTTACCTCTTCTGAGCCCCAGTGGCAGATTGTTTCTGCTATACTATTGTTCATTACAAGTGGAAGAAAGCAGGTAGATCCTGTTTTTCCAAACTCTTCAATAAGTAAAATCATATTGAAATTGGAAGTCTCAAGTCCTCCGTATTCTTTTGGAACATCAAAACCAAGTAATTTTGCTTTTGCATATTTTTCAAGAAGATCTGGAGGATAATCTCCATGCTTAGTCATATAGGCATCAATTTCAGGAACTATCCGCTCGCAAAAATCTTTTCCAGCCTTTACAACCATTTTGTTAATTGGTGAAAGAGTAAAGTCCATTTTTTCCTTTCCTTAAAACTCGTTTAATTAATATTTTCATAATGGTATAAAGCCATTATGTTAGTTATTTTATTGACTTAATTAATTTTCGTAAAACCTTTTTCATTAAAAAACGGCTTTCAAAAAAGCAATTTTAATTAATATAACAGAAAAAATTGTTTGTATGCAAACTATTTTTGATTATATCCTGACTAAATATTCAATATTTATATTATTTTACACCGTAAATAAAAAATAACGTTGTTAATCTTTTTTATTCTTATTTTAAAAAATTTATTCCTGGCAAAAAAAAAAAAAACGATGTATTCTATAATACTATTTTTTAATTTTAAAAAGGGGTTATTTATGAAAACAAAAGATTCCCTGCGTTTTAAACTGATTTTCGGCGGCATATTAATTATTTTTATTCCAGCATGCATTATTGGTGCTATGGGCTTATCAAAAACATCAAAAACTATAAACCAAATATCAAATAATCAGGTAACAAATATTGCTGAATCCCTTGCAAAAATTATTAATTTTTCTGTTCATGCCGAACTTGTGAAAGGAAAAATGCTTGCTCAACGAGAGAATGTAAAAAAAGCTTTTATATTAAAAGAAAAAGGCGGTGAAGAATTTAACCTGTTTAAAGAAAAATTAAATAACAATCTCTACGATACTTTAAAATCAATGGGTGAAAATTATGAGGGTATTTTTATAACAGATAAAAAAGGGGGTATTTTTGCAGGCAGAATGGCTAATGGAAATTTTTATAAAAATTATGATATATCCTCCAGAGATTACTTTAAAAAGGCAATGTCTTCTAAGAAAACATCCATGGGTAAGCTCGTGACGTCAAAAGTTTCAGGAAGTGTTATAGGCGTTGTCTGTGCGCCTGTAAAAAATCAGGATCAAGACATTATCGGAACAATAAATCTAAATATCAAAGCCTCCTTTTTCACAAGAATGATATCTTCTGTTGAAATAGGAAAAACAGGCTATGGTTTTATGATAAACAGGGAAGGTTATTTTATTTCCCACCCCGATAAAAAAAATATTTTAAAACTCAATATTAAATCCCGTGAAAAAGAATACAGGAAACTTACATCTGATAAAACCGGTTTTTATGATTATTCTTTCAAGGGGGTTGAAAAAATAGCAGGTCATGCTCCAGTAGGAGTAAACGGCTGGTTTGTTGGGGCTTTACAGGATAAGGAGGAATTATTAATACCTTTAAAAGAAATAAAATCCTCAATACTTTTCATATCTATTATATCTATTTTTATTGCAGCAATTATCATTTATTTTACTTCAAAAAAAATAACAAAACCGGTTATTGATGCTGTAGAAAGTCTCAAAGACATTGCAAGAGGTGAAGGAGATCTCACAATGCGGCTTGAAATAACCACAAAAAATGAAATAGGCATGCTTTCCAAATGGTTTAATATTTTCATAGAAAAAATGCAGGAGATGATAAATGAAATTGGAAAAAATTCAAGGGGCGTATTTCAATCATCAAATGAACTTTCTGACATTTCTCTTAAAATGGCAGAAGAATCAAAAAATGTTTCTGACAAATCCCAAAATGTTTCATCTGAAACAGAAGAAATGACATTAAACTTAAAAAATATCTCGTCAAAGGTTGAAGAATCTTCAACAAATATGAATATGGTTGCATCAGCAGCAGAAGAAATGAATGCAACTATAAATGAAATCGCCCAGAATACAGAAAAAGCAAGGGAAATTTCCCACCAGGCTGTTGAAAGATCTGAAAAGGCTTCTTATAAAATGGAATCTCTTGGCAGTGCAGCCAAATTGATTGGAGAAGTTACAGAAACAATTACTGAAATATCACAGCAGACAAATCTTTTGTCCCTTAATGCCACTATAGAAGCTGCAAGAGCAGGAGAAGCAGGAAAAGGTTTTGCTGTTGTTGCAGATGAGATAAAAGCATTATCTGTCCAGACTGAACAGGCAACAATGGATATCAGAAAAAGAATTGAGGAGGTTCAGACATCTGTTTCTGAAAGTGTTGCTGATATCTTTGAAATAAAAACTGTAATCTCAGAGGTAAACGATATTGTTTCAACAATAGCTGCCGCTGTGGAGGAGCAATCCTCAGCTACTGCTGAAATAGCAGAGAATATAAATATTGCTTCAATTTCAGCAAACGATGTGAATATGAACCTGAATGAGAATTTAAGCAGTGCAAATAAAATTTTATCCGATGTTTTACTTGTAAGCAAAGAAAGTGATGAAATAAGCACTGGTATTACAAAAATAAAAGAAAATTCAAACAGCCTGAAAAATATGGCGGATTCTTTAAATGAAATAGTTTCAAGATTTAAGGTATAAATATTTTATGACAGGACAGAAAGCTTGAAAGCTCTGTCTTGTCACTTTCCTATACAGAATTTATCAAAAACCCTGTCTAAAACATCATCAGAAATATCTTTCCCAAGAAGAATTGAACAATATTTTATACAGGACTCTATATCAAAAGAAACAAGCTCAAAAGAAATTGAGTCCTGCAATTGATTTAAAACAGACAAAACAAGCCCATGTATTTTTTTTATAAGCTCATACTGCCTTTGATTGGGAATTATAAAGGAGTTTATATCTGAAAAACCTTGCTTAAAATGTTCAAACATTTTTTCTTTCAGTTTTTCAATTCCTGAATTTTTCAATGCAGAAATATATACAGGATCAATATTTTTAAAAAGCTCAGGTCTTTTTTTCTCTTTAAAAAGATCTTTTTTATTTACTACAAAAATATGCGGGAGTTCTTTTATATCATCAAATAATAATCTGGCAGATTTATCCATTTCCTTTGTGCCGTCTATTATAAAAAGAATGAGATCTGAATTTTTCAAAGTTTTTCTTGATTTTTCAACCCCTATTTTTTCTGCTTCATCCCGGGTTTCTCTTATTCCGGCAGTGTCAGACAAAACAAGGGGAAAACCATCCAGGTTGAAAGATTCTTCTATAACATCCCTTGTTGTTCCGGGCTTTGAAGTTACAATTGCTCTGTCTTTTTCAAGAAGTCTGTTCAAAAGACTTGATTTCCCTGCATTTGGAGGCCCTGCTATGGCTATTTTAAAACCTTCCCTTATCTGATGGCCGCTTCCATGATTTTTTATTAATTCTTCAAGAATATTTTTTATTTTTTCTGTTTTTACTCTGAATGTATCAATATCAAAAGAATCTTCAACATCTTCAGGGAAATCTATGCAGGCTGTTATTGAAGCCTGAAGATCTACAAGAAAATCAAAAATTTCATCTATTTTTTCACCAAAAAGACCAGTTGAAAGAGAAATTGCCATTTTATGTGCTGATGAGGAAGAAGAGTTTATAAGATCCATAACTCCTTCTGCCTGTGTAAGACTGATTCTTCCATTTAAAAAAGCTTTTTTTGTAAATTCTCCGGGAAGAGCTGTTTCAGCACCCTGACCATAAACAAGGGACAAAATTTTCTTTACTGTATAAAAACCTGAATGCCCATGAATTTCTACAAGGTCTTCGCCTGTATATGAATTTGGAGATTGCATAAAGACAATAAGAACATCATCTATGGGAACATTTTCAAAAGGATCTATTATATACCCATAATACAAATATCTTTTTTTTATTCTGTCTTTTGACAACTCTTTTAATTTATTATTTTTTCCTTTTTTTTTAAAAAGCTTAAGCCCTATATCAAAAGCTTTTTCACCTGATATCCTTATAATACCTATACCGCCTGTTCCAGGAGGTGTTGATATTGCAGCTATGGTTCTTTTTTCAATATAGTAATTTATCATTTAAAAACTAAAAAGCCGGAATTATTTATATTTTCCGGCTCCTTTTTTATTTTCTTTTTGAATTTTTTCTTTTCGTCCTGCCTTTTCTGGCAGGAAAAACAACAAGTTTTCTATAATAACCCTCGCCTACACTCTGGGTTTTTACTCTCCTGTCTTCTTTAAGAGTTATATGTACAAATCTTCTTTCATAAGCAGAAAGCTGGGTTATAGTTGCAGATTTTCCGGTTTTTTTTACTTTTTCCGCATAACGCTCTGCAAGCCTTTTAAGATTTTCTTTTCTTCTTTCAATATAGCCCTCTATATCTATAAGAATCCTTGCACGCTCTTCAGCGGATTTATTGACTATCTTATCAACAATAAACTGAATTGACTCCAGATTCTGTCCTTTTTTACCAATTATAAGTCCTGGTGTTTCTGATTTTAAATTATATAGAATTTTATCTTCATAAACCTCAGGAATTATCTCAAAATTTTCAACTAGCAAAGGAAGAATTTTTTCCAGAACTTCACGTCCTTTTTCAACAGATTCTTCAGAAATATTTACAAAAATACTTTCATCTTTTTCCTTTGCAACAGATTCTTGTTCAGATTTGACTGATTTTAAATCTATTTTTTCCTTTTTACCTGAAAAACCTGATTCTTTTTTTAACTTTTTTTTGGAAGAAACCGAGGATTCTTCCGAAGAAAAAGCCTCATCAACAAGTGAAGAAACACCTGTATCCCCATTAACAAAATTATCATCCTCCAATTTTATTTTTATTTTTGCTTTTTTTGCTCCTATAAAACCAAGAAGACCGGTTTTTCCATATCCTAAAACCTCATAATCTATTTTATCAACAGGTATATTCAATTTTTCAGAAGCGGTTTCAAGAGCCTCATCTACATTTTTTCCTTCAAATACTACTGCCGAAACAGTCATAAAACAACCTCCATTATTTAGAAAGAAAACGGGTTACATAATATTGCTGACCCATAGAGAAAACATTGTTGACAAGCATGTAAAGAACAAGTCCTGCCGGAAGATTAACAAAGATAACAGTAATAAAAACAGGCATGAACATCATCATTTTTGCCTGCATAGGATCACCTGCCGCAGGAGTCATCTTCTGCTGTAAAAACATTGTTGCACCCATTATAATGGTAAGAAGCGGGATTCCATATGGTTCTTTCATAAATGGAATTGCAAAGCTTAAATCAAACAATCTGTCAGGTGCTGACAAATCCTGAATCCATAAAATAAAAGGTGCGTGTCTTAACTCTATAGCACTGAATAACATTCTGTAAAGACCGAAAAATATAGGAATCTGAACAAGAATAGGTAAACACCCGCTTAAAGGGTTTACCTTATAAGTCTTGTATAAATTCATCACTTCCAGATTCATTTTTTGTTTATCATTCTTGTATTTTTCTCTTATTTCCTTCATAAGAGGCTGGATTTTCTTCATCTGCTCCATGGATTTTGCACTTTTGGTTCCAAGGGGCCAGAAAACTATTTTAACAAGAAGGGTCAAAATCAATATTGAAACACCATAATTTGGTATAATTTTATAAATAAAATTTAAAACTATAAGACATGGCTTGGAAATAAAATCAAAAAAACCAAAATCCACAGCTTCTTTTAAATTATATCCCAACCCGTTCAATATCTTCATACTTTTGGGGCCAAGGTAATAGTGAAATTTAAAGCTCTTTTTTTCACCTGCTCCAATATTGAATGGATTTGTAATAAACTTTGCCTCTATATATTCCCTTTTAAGACCTGAATGACTGTCTTGATATATTTTAAAGTCAGATATCATGGTTTCAGGAGAATCTGGAATAAAAGCTGTCATAAAATATATTGATTCCAGTCCTCCCCACTCAAGTTTACCGCTGAAATTTCCTTCTTCATCAAGATCGCCTGTTTTTATCTGTTTTATTTTTCCATTCATAAAAACAGCCGGCCCTGTAAAACCTATCTGTCTTGATTGGGGTTTTCTGCTGTTTATTGATATATTAAGCTGATTGGAAAAAGAATTTTTCATATTATTTATAACACTTACATTACAGTCAAAAAGATATGAATTTTTATAAAAAACATATTCCTTTTTTATTTTAAGACCTTCTCTGGTTTCATATTCAAAAATAATTTTTTCATTATCTTTTGAAACATTGGTATGCTCTGGACTTTTGGATAAAAAATTAGCATCTTCAAGATTAAGACCTTCCACAGATTGAAAATCAGTAAAAAAACTTCCTTTTTTATAATTAAAATCTATAAGTTCTTTTAAAGGCGAATCTTTTTTGTTTTCAGATTTATAGTTTTTAAGCTTAAAGCTTGTTATTTTTGCACCTACACTTGAAAAAACAGCTATATAATCAGAATTTTCCACAACATATTTTTTTTCATCAACAGGAAGTTTTTTTATTATACTCTGTTTTTCTTCCAGCTCAGCTCTGTTTTTTAAAACAGGATTTTCTGTTTCAGGTTTTTTCTCATTAATTTCTTTTTTTGTTATAACAGTTTCTTTTTGTAAATTTTTTTGACCAAAAAAATAATTCCATCCAAAAAAAACTATAAAAGACAATACTACAGCAATTAATAAACGAAGCTGTTCCATAAATCCTCATTAAGTATTAAATATTTTCATTAATAAAATTCCCTTTACGGAAGGGGGTCATATCCTCCTGGATGAAAAGGGTGGCATTTAAGTATTCTTTTTAAAGACAGCCATAAACCCTTTAAAATTCCATATTTTTCAACAGCCTGGTAAGAATATGATGAACAAGTAGGGTAAAATCTGCAATTTTTACCCAGATAGGGAGATATAAAAATTTGATAAGCTCTTATCATAATTAAAAAAAAACTTCTTGTCATTTTAGCTTCTCATTTATCTTTTTAAAAAGTGCAGAAAGAGATTTAAATATTTCCTTATTACTCTTAATACCGCAATTTCTTTTTGCAATAATATTTATATCTATATTCTTTTCTTTTAGAGGAAAGTATATCCTCCAATACTCTCTTACCAGTCTTTTAATCCTGTTTCTTGAAACAGAGTTTCCCACCTTTTTAGAAACCGTTATACCCAGTCTTTCAGAACATACAGTTTCTGTGTTTTCTTTAAAAACGCCTATAAACAAACTTGAATGACAAATTGTTCCTTCTTCTGAAAGAATTAAAAAATTTTTTCTTTTTAAAAGGCGTTGTGATTTACTAAACCTGTATTCAGTCAATATTTACTTTATTATCTAAAGAGTTAATCAAATATAAAAAACTGGTATTTTAATAGATAAAAAATACCAGTTTTATGAAAAAATAAGCTTTAAGCTGACAATTTTTTACGGCCTTTTGCTCTTCTTCTTCTTATAATGGCTCTTCCTCCAACGGTAGACATTCTTTTCCTGAATCCATGTCTTCTTGCCCTTTTTATTCTGCTGGGCTGAAATGTGCGTTTCATAGTTACTTTCCTCTTTATTTCATATACTTTTTATTATTTATTAAAGCACTCATATTAAACTATACAAATAATCACAATATATTTTTTTTGTCAAATTTTTATATTTTTTTTAAATAAAGCTTGGTTTTCTCATATTTTCAATTATTTCAAACTGCTCCCTGTGATACCATGCAACAGGATAAATAACCACCGGCTTGTTAATAAACATTTCTATTATATCAATTATTTTTGATTCTTCTGAATGTAAAAATTCAGCTACTTCATTATTACACCTTATGGTAAAAGATTCACCTCTCATATCAACTGCTTTTCTTTTTATTTCCCTTACAATATTATAGGAAATTGTTTTAACTGAATTTAAAAAACCCCTTCCTTCACAATAAGGGCAATCTTCACAAAGGGTTGTATTCAAAGAAGTTCTTTCCCTTTTTCTTGTCATCTGAATAAGTCCAAGTTCTGTCATTGGAAGAACATAGGCTTTTGTTTTATCTTTTTTTAATGCCTCTTTCAATGCTTTGAAAACCTTCTCCTGATTTGACGGCTCCTCCATATCAATAAAATCAAGAATTATTATTCCGCAAAGATTTCTAAGTCTTACCTGATAGGCTATTTCCTTTACAGCTTCAAGATTTGTCTTTAATACTGTTTCTTCAAAATTGTGTTTTCCCACATATCTCCCGGTATTTACATCTATTGCAATAAGAGCTTCAGTGTGATCAATAATAATGTATCCTCCTGATTTAAGCCAAACCTTTTTCTTTAAGGCTCTTTGAATATCACCTTCAATATTATATGCATCAAAAACAGGTTCCTTTTCCCGAAAAAACTCAACTTTTACATCAAATTCAATCATATTTTTATTTAAAAAATTTTTTATTTTTTCATAACCATCCTCTATATCTATAACTACTTTATTAACTTCATGTGTAATAAGATCCCGTACAGCCCTTAAAGTAACTGAAAGATCCTTATGAAGACATACAGGCGCAGATTTTACCCTGTTTTTTTCAACAATTCCTTTCCACAATTTTTCAAGAAATTTCATTTCTCTTAAAAGAGATTCTTCTTCAATATTTTCCGAAGCTGTTCTCAATATAAATCCATATTTATTATTTCTATGTGTTTCAACAATATTTTTAAGTCTTTCTCTTTCCTCAAGATCTTCTATTCTTCTTGAAACACCTATATGATTTATAGTGGGCATAAGAACCAGGTATCTTCCTGGAATGGAAATATGAGTAGTAACCCTTGCTCCTTTTGAACCAACAGGGCCTTTTGAAATCTGGACAACTATTTCCTGATTTTTTGTTAAAATGGATTCTATTTTAAATTTTTTAAAATCTTTTTCCTGGTATATATCAATTTCTGAACAGCAATAATCCTCTTCTTCTTTTAAATTATCAAAAAATTCTTCGGTTTCCATATTGATATTGTCAGACTGTATTACATCATCAACATATAAAAAAGCAGCTTTTTCAAGACCTATCTCTATAAAAGCTGCCTGCATTCCGGGAAGAACCCTTTGAACCTTTCCCTTATAAATGCTTCCCACAATATTTTCATCTATACTTCTTTCTATGAAAAGTTCTGATAAAATCCCGTTTTCCATAAGGGCAACTCTTGTTTCATGAAGAGAAGCATTAATAATGAGTTCTTTTTCCATAAAAATTTAAATCCCTTATATTCAGACTTTATTCCTGATAACCACCTTTAATACATACCCATCCGCAATCTTCATAAATTTTTTCGACATAAATATTAAAATCATTCATTTTTTTAATAACCATATCTTTTTTTTCTTCTATTATTCCTGAAAAAATAATTTTTGATGATTTTTCTGTTACTTTATATAGATATGGAATAAAATCGCATATAACTTCAGCAAGAATATTTGAAACAATAATATCATATTTATCTTCTTCATTTTTTATAAGATCCGATTTTACAACCTTAAATTTATTCTTGTCTATATTATTAAGAATCATATTTGATTCAGATATTTCAACAGCTAAAGAATCATTATCAATTCCTTTAACAAATCCTGCACCAAATTTTACTCCAGCTGCCATCAATATTCCTGAACCACATCCTATATCAAGAATTTTATTATTTTTTTCAATTGTTTCTTCAAGCATTTTTATACATAAATTTGTTGTTGAATGTGAACCGCTTCCAAATGCCATTCCAGGATCTATTTCTATAATTGTTTCATATTTTTTATCAAGCTCTCTCCAAGTAGGTTTTATTATTGTTCTTTCAGATATTTCAACAGGATAAAAAAAATCTTTCCAGTAATTGGCCCAGTCTTTTTCTTCAATATTTTTTTCTTCAAATTCAAATTTTACTTTTAAATCTTTTAAAATATTAAATATATCTTTTTTTATAATATCCTTTTTTTGATTATCATAATAATCAAGGTAGGCAGAAACACTATATTTATCATTTAAAACAGCCTCTTTTGCCCATTCATCTGTTCTTTCCTGGGGATATTCAATAACAACACCTTTAATTTCATTCCTGTAAAAACAATCTGATATAAGTCCGCTTATAAATTCATTATCTTCATCTGTTTCATAAAAGACTTTAATTTCTTTTAATTTATTCATTCAGTTACCTTTTTTATCTTATTTATAATAAAAATTTATAAATGGAATTTTTTAAATGGATACTTACAAAAATGTATTTAATAAGTTTTTTATTTGAGGGTCATAATTTTTGAATATTTAAGAAAAAATTTATATTTTTAAAATTTGAATTTTAAAACCATTTCTTTTAATTTATTTGCAAAATCCTTTAAAACTCCTGCGCTTTCGAAAACACCGTTGGACTTATTTTTTATATTTTCACTAAATACACTTAATTCAGCCATATCTTCTGATACTTTCTTTGAAAAAACAGAGCCTTCATTTACATTATCCTTAACTTTTTCTACGCTTTTTGAAACAAAGGATATATTCTGTGATATTTCATTTGTTGAAACAGACTGCTCCTCAACAGCAGAAGCTATTGTTGAAACAATATTTTCTATTCCTGAAATAACTTCATTTATTTTTTCTATTTCACTTACAGTCAAATCAGTATTATTTTGTATTCCACCTATTTTTTCTTTAATATCTTCAGTTGCTGAAGTAGTCTGATTTGCAAGCTCCTTTATTTCTGTTGCAACAACAGCAAATCCTTTTCCTGCTTCACCTGCTCTTGCAGCTTCTATTGTTGCATTTAAAGCAAGCAGATTTGTCTGTTCAGATATATTTGTAATTACTTCCACAACCCTGTTTATTTCTTCAGCCGCAGATTTAAGATCAATAACCCTTTTATTTGTTAAATGGCTTTTTTCAACCGCTTGAACAGTTATATCTCTTGCTGATGAAGCATTTTTGGCTATTTCATTTATTGTGGAATTCATTTCTTCAGCAGCAGCTGAAACCATGGATATACTTGATGAAGTTTCCTCCATTAAATCTGATAGTTGAAACATATTAACACTCATTTGTTCAGATGATGATGCAACATTTTTTGAATGATCTGACATTTTATTAACAATTTCAATAGATGATTCGGAGATATTAATAAGTTTATCAGATTCACAAAAAAGTAAATTCCCTGTTTCTGATATATCTGAAACCATATTTCCAAGAGAATTTCTTGTTTTACCAAAGGAATTCATCATTTTTCCTATTTCATCATATCTTTCAATATCTATAGAAGCTGTAAAATCACCCTCAGCCATTTTTTCTGAAAATTCAAGACTATCATAAACAGGATTAACAATTGATTTTGTTAATAAATATCCTGAAATAATACTTATTATGATACTTAATATAAAACCGAAAAATATTACTTTCTTTTCCAAATCTATTTTTTTTGTATTATTTTTAACAGTATTTATTGTTTTTTTTATATCTTTTTTTACAGATAAAGCAGTATTTTCAACAATTTCATTTGCTGCAATAACAGATTTTTTTTCAAAAACTACAAGTTCTTCGCAGCTTGAAATTAAAATATTCATTGACTTTTTAAATTTTATTAAACCTTGTTTTATTTTTTTTACATTATTTAAAGATTTTTCATCTGAAAGGCTCATTTCAAGCATATCAACATCATTAAAAATAATATCAAATATATTTATGGATTCTTTAAGAATATTAAGATTTTTATCAGCAAAAGCTTTTTCAGTATTTTTTTCTACAATAGATATAAAAGAAACAATATCATTTAAGGCTGATATATTATCATGAAATTCTTCTAATTTATCCTTATCAAAATCTTCTTTTTTAAACTCATCTGAATAATTTTTATCTGCTATTTCAAGAAATTCAAGACAGCTTGTTCTATATTCCTGTGAAGCCTTATGTAATTTTTCCCTGTTTATTTTTATACTTTCTATTTTTTCAGATGAAGCATTAACAAATTTTTCATAATCTGAAATCTTTTCAGATAAATTTTCTACAGACTTTTTTATTCCAGAAATATTTTTTGATTTTAATGAAAGATTTTTAGCCTTGTTAAAATATTTTTTTACATTTTCAAAATTTTTCTTTGCATCATTTATATATTTTTTTTCGCGGGTATCAGAATATCCTTTCATTTTATAAACAGTATTATTAAGGCTTCTTTCAAGATTTGTATAAATAAAAATATATTCCATAAATTCAGTTTCAAGAATTTCAGAGTCTCTTTGAATTTCATTTAATTTATAAATTGTAATACCAAAAAGTAAAGCAACTATAAAAAGAACTGTTCCAAAACAAATAAAAATTTTTAAAGACAAACTGAAATTTTTCATTTAGAAATTCCTTACTAATTAAAAATCAAGGGAAGAAACTTCAAGAGCATGGCTTTTTATAAAATCTCTTCTTGGTTCAACTTCATCTCCCATTAAAATTGAAAATATTTCATCTGCTGCTTCAGCATCTTCAACCATTACCTTAACAAGCTGTCTTTTTTCAGGGTCCATTGTTGTATCCCAAAGCTGATCAGGATTCATCTCTCCAAGACCTTTATATCTTTGGATTGAAACTCCTTTTTTAGCTTCTTCAAATATTTTTTTAAAAAAATCTGAAAGAGTATCCACCTGTGTAGTAATTGAACCTTCTTTTGAAGATATATAAAACGGAGGCTTATTATATTTTTCTATAATATCCCAAATTTTAAGAATATATTGATAATCTTTTGAAAAAACAAGTTTTCTTGATATTCTTACAGGTTTTTTATCCCTTACCTTTGAAGAATCATCAAAAAAATCAGAATCCTGTACTTCAGGAGGTATTATAGTAAGTTCAAAAATAGACTTTTCTTCAACCCATCTGAAATCTTCTATAATAAAACCTTTTTCTATAAATCTTTGTTTTAATTCAATCATATCTTCTTCATTTTTTAAAAAATCCATATTTGAAACCTTTTCATCAAGAAGAGTTTTTATAATTCTTTTTTCAAATCCCATATTATCAAGTGATGCCAAAGCTTCGTAAAGACTTATAAGTTTAAAAATGAACTCAAAAAGCTCTTCGTATGATAATTTTATTTTTTCAATTCCTGTTCTTACCTCTTTTAAATCACAGATTCTTTTTACAATATATGAATTAAAACCTTCTTCATTTTTTAGATAAATTCCTTTTTTACCCTTACCTATCCTGTATAAAGGAGGCTGTGCTATATATAAATATCCATGTTCTATTATCTCTGGCATATGTCTATAGAAAAAAGTCAAAAGAAGGGTTCTTATATGAGCTCCATCAACATCAGCATCAGTCATTATAAATATTTTATGATACCTTACCTTTTCTATATCATAATCATCCCTTCCTATTCCTGCACCAAGAGCTGTTATTATATTTTTTATTTCCTCAGATTTTAAAAGCTTGTCAAACCTTGCCTTTTCAACATTTAAAATTTTACCTTTAAGTGGTAAAATAGCCTGAAAACGTCTGTCCCTTGCCTGTTTTGCAGACCCTCCTGCAGAATCACCCTCCACAAGATATAATTCTTTTTCCTCAGGTTTGTTTGACTGACAGTCGGAAAGTTTTCCTGGAAGTGTTGTATCACCTATACTTGATTTACTTCTTGCAAGATCCCTTGCCCTTTTTGCAGCATCCCTTGCTCTTGCAGCTTCAACAGCCTTTGCAACTATTTTTCTGGCTGTCTGTGGATTTTCTTCAAGAAAAACAGCAAGTTTTTCATTTATAAGGGATTCAACAGTTCCTTTTACCTCACTGTTTCCCAATTTGGTTTTTGTCTGACCTTCAAATTTAGGCTCTTTTAATTTAACACTTATTACAGCAGATAAACCTTCCCTTACATCATCTCCATTAATTTTTGTTCTGAGATTTTTTGGAAGACTTTCACTATTTGCATAATTATTTAATGTTCTTGTAAGAGCTCCTTTAAATCCGCTTAAATGAAAACCACCTTCAGAAGTATTTATATTATTTGCAAAACTATAAATTCTTTCATTAAAAGTATCGTTATACTGAATGGCAACTTCTATGGAAATATCCTTATCTTTTCCCTCTATTATAACAGGATCATGAAGTGGTGTATAACGCTTGTTTATATATTCAACATATGTTTTTATACCCCCTTCATAACAAAAAATGTTTTTTTCTTCCGATCTTTCATCCTCTATTAAAATTTTTACACCTTTATTGAGAAAGGCAAGTTCTCTCATACGCCTTGATAGAGTTTCATATTTAAAATTATCAGAAGACATTATTGTTGTATCAGGATAAAAATGAATTATTGTTCCGTTAAGCTCTGTTTTACCTGTTATTTCAAGCTCAGTTTTTTTTATTCCTTTTTCAAATTTCTGGTTATAAATATTTCCGTTTTTATATATTGTAAGATTCAGATATTGTGAAAGTGCGTTTACAACCGAAATTCCTACGCCGTGAAGACCTCCTGAAACCTTGTATGTATCATTATCGAATTTACCCCCTGCATGAAGCTTTGTAAGAACAATTTCTGCAGCAGGAATTCCTTCCTTTTCATGAATATCTACAGGTATACCTCGACCGTTATCTGAAACAACAATACTGTTGTCTGTATTTATTTTTATACCTATATCAGTACAATAACCAGCCATTGCTTCATCTATACTGTTATCAACAACTTCATAAACAAGATGATGAAGTCCTTGCTCATCTGTATTACCTATATACATTGAAGGTCTTTTTCTAACAGCTTCAAGTCCTTCAAGTATTTTTATACTTTCAGCATTATATTCCCTTAATTGTTCAGGCATTTTAAAAAATTCCTCAATTTTAAATTTTTACAGGCATTATAGAGGCAATAAAATCATTTTTATCACATCCTTTTATAATACAATGTTTTTTACTGTTTTTTAAATAAAATTTTATATGCTCATCTTCTATTTCTTTTATTATATCAATTATAAATTTAGGGTTAAAAGCTATATCAATTTTATCTCTGTTATAATCTATTTTTGTATTTTCAACTGCTTCACCAAGTTCAGGATTACTTGAACTTAAAGTTAATCTATTTTCAAAAAAATTAAAAAATGCAATAGGTTGTTTATCATCAAGTATTATAGATATTCTGTTAAGCATATCTGAAAAAAAAGATTTATCTATAAGAATTGAATCTTCTTCATTTACAGCTACAAGGCTGTTACAATCTGGAAACTCACCTTCAAGAAGATTTACAGAAAAATATTCAAAATCCTGATTTACTATAAATATATCATTAGTAAAAGATATTTTTATATTTTCCTTATCTATAAACTTGATAATATCGGGTAATATTTTTTTAGGAATTATTATACTTTTTGCATTATAATCATCTGACAAAATATTTTCATTAATAATATCATATTTAACAATTCTTCTTGTATCTGTAGAAAACATTTTTATACAGGATTTTTCGTCAAAATTATAAAAATTAATGTTTATTCCCAAAATAAAAGGTCTTCCTTCATTTGTTTCAGGATATATTGAATTTCCTATAGATATAAGCTTCTTGAATTTATCTCCTTCTATTTCAAAAAAATCATTATTAAAAACTTTATTAATTTCTGGAAAATCATCTGGAAAAACACCAACAATATTATAAATTATTTCTTTTTCACCTATTTCTATCCACTGAGAATCTTTTTCTTCAATTTTTATAATATTTTCAGGATAATTTCTTACAATATCAAAAAATTTTTTTGCGTTAATGCAAATAATCCCTTCTTTTTCAACAAGAGCTTCTATTTCACAATAATACTCTGCTGTAAGATCTGTAGCTGATATAGAAATTTTATTATCCTGCTCGGTTTTTAAAAGTATATTTTTAGTTATTATAATTGATGTTTTTTGATTTGTTAGTCCCTGGCATTTATCAAGAGCTTTTTTAAGTTTTTCTTTTTCTATATTTATTTTCATTTTATATCCTTATTTTTTTTTATATTGTCAATTTGTCAATATCATATTTTTATATTTGATTTTATTATATTTTTAATTTTTTTTTATTTGTTAAAAAAAAAATATTTTTTATTAATTAAATTTTTTTGTTAAAAAACATCTGTTCTTTTATTTATCCATGAACTTATTTTTAACATTTGATCTTTTTGCCATTCACTTGATATTCTTAGATAAATAAATTTTTGAAATAATTTATCAACAATCTTTGTTAAAAACTCTATAAAGTACCCTTTTTCTATAACAGATCCTTCTATTTCATCAGGTAAGGTTGATGATTTATGCCTTACAATTTTAAAACCGTTTATATCAAGGCTTTCTCCTTTTATTGTAAAAACAAGCTCCTTGTCATCATTTGTTTTTAAGACTATTTTCATTTCTGTAACAAGGGCTCCTTTTTTTAAAGCAACAGCACCTTCATCAAGATTTGCCTTATCTCCATTTATTGTTATTTTTTCAGAAGTTTCATCTTTAAAATTTTCAATTATTATTTTATCTCCAATATAGATATCTTTTATATCTGTGAGCTGATTTTTTATAAAGTCATAATCATTTTCAGTTAAATACCATATCCATGTCAGAAATTCATATCCTGTAAATTTATATTTATTATATGCAACTGCTATATCCAGCATTTTTTACTCCGCTATTTTTAAATGTTTTGCTTTATAAAAATTATCTTTATCTGAATCTGATATGTTTTTATCGAAATAAACTTTTGTATAAGGAAATAATCTTATAAGTGATACAGAAAAAGTCTGCCTGAAAAGTGTTTCAAAAATTTCATTTATATTTTTCTGGGTGGTAAAAAATATTATTTCTTTTTTTTCAGGTATCCATAAAACATCATATAAGTTAGGAGTTGAAGGTATAATAAGACTTAATTTAAGTATTATATCTTCCTTTAACTTTTTTTTTTCGTTTTTTGAAATATAATCCTTTCCGGTTTCTTCCATTATTTTTTTTGATTCTACTATTAAATTTTTTTCAATAATTTTTTTAGGAATAATTTTTTTATCGGTTCTTAAACAAAAAAGAATATATTTTCCATAGCTTATATGATCTTTTTCAAAATCAGGATCATATGGATTTTCATAACTTGTCCATCCTGAAACAGATTCTGACATTTCAGAATCAGGAATTTCAGGAAAAATATTGTTTTTAAGTAAATTTCTTATATCCTCTAAAGAAAAGTCTTGAGATTCATTTTTAATCTTATATCTTAAAAATGAAGATGTTGAGGTGAGAAGACCCATTTTATACTCCGAGCTTTATGTTTTATGGTTAAATAAAAAAGATTATATTATAATTCTGTTTCAAGGCAATAAAAGATATGAAATTTTTAGCTGATTTACACATTCATTCAAAATATTCAATGGCTACAGGTAAAAATCTGGATTTGGAAAATAATTATGTTTATGCTTTAAAAAAAGGGATAAATATTCTTGGAACAGGTGATTTTACACATCCTGCATGGTTTAATGAAATAGAAAGTAAACTGGAATCTGACGGCTCAGGGCTTTTTTCTTTAAAAAAAGATATAATAAAAAATATTTACATTGAAGATTTTTATAAATTGAAATCAATGAAATTTATGCTTCAATGTGAAATAAGCTCTATTTATAAAAAAAATGGAAAAGTTAGAAAAATTCATAATCTTTTATTTTTCCCGTCTATTGAATCTGTCAGAAAGTTTAATTCAAAACTTGATATTATAGGAAATATAAAATCTGATGGAAGACCTATTTTGGGTCTTGATTCAAGAAATCTTCTTGAAATTGCACTTGAAACAGATGAAGATGCTTTTCTTGTCCCAGCACATATATGGACTCCCTGGTTTTCCCTTTTTGGTTCAAAATCCGGTTTTGATAGAATAGAAGAATGTTTTGAGGATTTAAGTTCTGAAATATTTGCACTTGAAACAGGTCTTTCTTCTGATCCTGAAATGAACTGGATGATTTCAGATCTTGACAGATTTACCCTTATTTCAAACTCTGATGCACATTCGCCTTCAAAAATAGGTAGAGAGGCTAATATTTTTGATTGTGAAATGTCTTTTGAGGCAATTAAAAACGCTTTAAAATATAAGGATAATAATAAATTTAAAGGAACTTTTGAATTTTTTCCAGAAGAGGGTAAATACCATTATGACGGTCATAGAAAATGTAATATATGCATATCTCCAGAAGAATCTTTAAAAATGAACGGTATTTGTCCTGTTTGCGGTAAAAAACTTACACTTGGAGTTTTATACCGGGTTTCAGAGCTGGCTGACAGAAAAGATATAAGTGAAATAAAAAAAGTATCTCCTGAATATAAAAGTATAGTCCCGCTTACAAATATATTGTCTGAAATTTTAAGGGTCGGCCCCAATACAAAAAAAGTTCTTTCAGCTTATGACAAGGTTATATCTGTTACAGGTTCAGAATTTGATGCATTGTGGTGGTCTGAATATGATTTATTGGAAAAGGCTGGTATTCCTTTATTGCCAGAGGCTTTAAAAAGGATGAGAAAAGGAGAAATTTTAATTGATCCCGGATATGACGGAGAATTTGGCAAAATTAAACTTTTTGATGATAAGGATATAAATAATTTTTCCTTTTCAGGTCAGAAAGTTTTTTTTGATGATATACAAACTTATAAAATAAAAAAAATTGATAAAAAAAAGCCTGTAAAAATTTCAGATAAATTTTTTAATAAAAATAAAAATATAAAAAAAGAAGTAAATATTTTTAAAGAAAAAAAGCTTAACAGCGAGCAGATAAAAGCTGTTTCTTCAGATAAAAAAAACATAATAATAATAGCAGGTCCAGGCACTGGAAAAACTTTCACACTTACATCTAAATTAATGGATATAGCACAAAAAAATATTTGTGATTTATCCAAGGTTCTTTGTATTACTTTTACTGTCAAGGCAGCAGAGGAAATGAAAAGCAGGATAGTTGAAAAAAAATTTAAAACTATTCCTTTTACAGGAACCTTCCATAAATTTGCCATATCCAATCTGAAAGAGCAGGGCTGTAATTTTGAAATAATTGATGAAGAAACAAAAAAAATTTTTATGAAGTTTTCCATTAAGGAATCAGGTTTAAAATATTCTTATGATAAAGCTCTTTCTGAATTATCTTTTTTAAAGCAGAAAAATGATTTTTTTGAAAAAATAAATAAAAATGAAAGAAGTTTTTTTAAAATTTATGAAGACCTTAAAAATTTTCATAATTTAAAAGATTTTGATGATATTCTTCTTTCATTTTTAGAACTATTAAAAACCGATATTTCATTTAAAAAAAGTATTCAAAATAAATATTTATATATTCTTGTTGATGAATATCAGGATTTAAACGAAATTCAGTATGAAATATTAAAAAATACAAAAGGGGAAAATACAAATATTTTTGCAATAGGCGATCCTGATCAGTCTATTTATAATTTCAGGGGCGGTAAATTTGATTTTTTTAAAAATTTCAAAAAAGATTTTAAAAATATTGAAGTTTTTAATCTTGAAAGAAATTACAGGTCAACAGAAACAATAATAAATTGTTCTTTTCAGATAATAAATTCTGGAATAAATAAAGAAAAAAGAAAAAAAATATATTCAGGAATTAAAGGTTATGAGCAGATTAATATTATACAATTAAATGATTCCTTTAACCAGGCAAAATATATTTCAGATGAAATTCAAAATCTTGTTGGAGGAACTGGTCATCATATAACATATAGAAAAGATTTTAATGACAATCCTTTATATTCTTTTTCAGATTTAGCTGTTTTATGCAGAACAAAAAAAGAAACAGATATAATTTCTGAAATTTTTGAAAAAAATTCAATCCCGCACAATAAAACAAATCATAAAAGTTTAATAGAAGAAAAACCTTTTAGAAAATTATTTTCATATATGAAAATTTTAAAAAAAGAACCTGATATATCAGACTATTTTATTTCTCCATTTGGTTTTAAAACAGAGCTTGAAAATATAAAAACAAAGGACTTTTTAAGTAATGAAATATTAAATAAAACAGTTTTTTTAAGAAAGCTTATGAAAAATAAAAAAATATCTGAAATAATAGATTATTTTTTCAAAGAGATTTATATTGAAAACAATAATGATGATTATAAATTTATAAATAAAAAAAAATATTTAAAAGAAATATCAAATAATTATAATGAAATAGATGATTTTCTTACAGATATGAAGCTTAAAATCCTGCATTCCCGAAATTTTGTAACGAGACTATCAAGGAAAACAAAATAAATTATTGAGTTTAGAATAAAAAAGCTTGACTTTATAATCGTTATAATAGT
>PDWI01002138.1_pt1 | contig 30239 bp, 24 predicted proteins | sample 1430891 | NCBI WGS metagenome assembly PDWI01 (sample SAMN01162508, study PRJNA174530) | Oral metagenome, whole genome shotgun sequencing project. | biome: Marine environment; feature: Marine mammal; material: Swab sample of the gingival sulcus; isolation source: swab sample of gingival sulcus... | reverse complement strand
AGCAAATTAATTAGCTAAATAAATGCAAAACAAAGGATTAATCCTCACATATAAAAATAATTCTTTAATATGTAAATATTTGACCTGCGTAAGGTCAGTAAATAAATTTTTATTCATAATTTATAAATTTTCAAAAATTCCTACTCTTAACGATTTTCGACAACCTCGTCTTGCTCTATTATTTTTATGGATTTGCAAGATATTTATTTCCATATTGTTATCACAGTTATTGGGTGGTTAGCCCTTTGGCTTTCGCTGAACCGTTTTTTATCTCCATATTTCAACTCCCCAAGAAAATTGTTAAAAATTAGACATAAAAAAAGCGTGGGAATTGTAGTTTCTCTTTATTTGTATTTTCAGGTATCGCCAAACACCCCATACGTCAAATAAAATATACAAAAAAACACCCACGCCGAAGCATGAGCATTAGTCCTTCGTAAATTTTTGACGTACTTTTCTAAAATTGGCGATTTTGAAAATACAAAAATTTGAAGCTAACGCTATTCTTAATATGTTACATTATCTTTTTATAATACCATAGGCAAAATATCTTTCTTTTTAATTTTGGTAAAGAATAAATTTAAGCAACTAAATTGTCTTTGTATTATAATTTTGTATCACATGAATAAATAAATTATTAAAACAATAATTAGTTTATTATTAAATCATTATGCTAAGTAATACAAAGCTATTAGAGCTAAACAAGTCTTTATAATAAGTGGCTGCAAATGTAAATATAATATTTTATAATGCAAAATTTACAGTACACAGCGCAAATCAATTAACAATGAGCAATTAGCAATGAACAATGGGCTTACGCACGACCCAGTCCGCAAGGACGGCATAATAATAGACCACAATGAAGCGAATGCGGAATTGTGGGAAAAGGCATAATAATAGACCACAATGCAGCGAATGCGGAATTGTGGGAAAAGGCATAACAATAAACCACAATGCAGCGAATGCGAAATTGTGGGAAAAGGCATAATAATAGACCACAATGAAGCAACGCGAAATTGTGGGGTAACACGGAATTATGGAAAAATTGCAATAAATAAAAATTTTAATATATCTTTGCAAAATAATTCAAGCGTGGTTAAATTTAATAGACAATAATAGATAATAATTCGCTATCACTCATAAAAAATATTTATAACAAATGTTTAACATACTGACAATTACAGCATCACAACCATTTTATTCATTATTGATAGGAATATTTGTGGTTTTAGTTATCGTTTGGATGTTTTTACCAAACAAGGGATTATTTGCATTGATAGACAAATATAAACAAGCCAATGTAAAAATAGATTTAGAGCATACCTTGAAATTTCTTTACGATTGTGAATACAGAAATATTGCGGCTAACAAGAAAGATTTAAAAGAAAAATTGGATATTTCTGACGACAAATTCAAGGATTTAATAAAACATCTTGTTCAATTAGATTTGATTACAGAACAAGGCGAGCTATTAAATTTAACCGATAGAGGACGTTCTTATTCATTAAGAATAATAAGAATACACCGAATTTGGGAACAATATTTAGCCGACAGCACAGGCGTGGAAGCCAATGAGTGGCACAACGAAGCAGACAAAGCCGAACATAAAATCAGTTTGGAAGAAGCCAACGAAATAGCCTCTAAGCTGGGAAATCCGGTTTTCGACCCGCACGGCGACCCTATTCCGACAAAAAGTGGCGAAATGCCGCAACAAAACAATGGTAAAACGTTGAATAATTTTGAGGAAGGCGATATTTTAACCATAACACATATCGAAGATGAGCCTCAAAATATATACGAACAACTTTTATTAGAAGGTCTGTATCCCGGAATGCAAATTCATTTGATAGATAAAACAGACAGCAAAATTGTATTTGTGGCAGATGGAGATGAAATTGCGCTTACACATAAATTTGCCTCGCAAATAACAACCGAGAAATTAACCGAAAAAATTGATATTATTGAAACCAACGTAAAAACATTATCAACTTTAAAAGTGGGCGAAAGTGGAACCATTGTGGGCATTTCAAAACTATGCAAAGGGCAACAACGCCGCCGTTTAATGGATTTAGGATTTATTGCAGGCAGCATGGTAACTCCGGTTTTCGAAAGTGCTGCGGGCGACCCTATCGGCTATAATATTCTCGGCACAACAATAGGTTTAAGACATCAACAGGCAGAACAAATATTTATAAAAAAATAAAATGAGCAATAAAATTCCATCTTCTGATATATGCAACACTTGTCCGGCAAATAAAAAAGCAAATTTGCAAAGATTGGGTGTTGATATGGAAAAAGCAGACTATGTGGTGGCATTAGCCGGAAACCCAAACACCGGCAAAAGTACAGTTTTTAATAATCTTACAGGGCTGCATCAACACACGGGAAATTGGCCCGGAAAAACCGTAACCCGTGCCGAAGGTGCTTTTATTTTCAACGATAAAAAATATAAAATCGTAGATTTACCCGGCACTTATTCGTTGCTTTCTACAAGTACCGACGAAGAAATTGCACGAAATTTTATCCTTTTTGCCAAACCAAACGTTACGGTTATAGTGGTAGATGCCACCAGATTAGAACGAAATTTGAATTTAGTGTTACAAATTCTCGAAATTACCGACAAAGCGGTTCTTTGTGTTAATCTAATGGACGAAGCAGAGCGTAATAATCTTGAAATTGATGTAAGAACGCTCTCTAAGAAATTGGGTATCCCCGTTGTGCCGGCAGCAGCGCGTAGCAAAAGGGGAATTAGTGATTTGCTTAAAGCAATAGAACAAGTTGTAAATGATGAGTTTAAATGCACGCCTTACAAAATATCGTCTCGTCCGCCCAAATTGCAAAATGCAATAAAAACATTGAAAAAAGAATTAAAAAAGGAATTTCCAAATGTTGCTAATTTAGATTGGATAGCAATCAGGCTGTTAGAGGGCGACCAAAGCATTATTGATGCAGTAAAATCGGGCGAAATAGAAACATTGTAGGGAGACCGGAGACGGGAGACGGAAGACCGTCCTGCAATAATTCTCAATTCTCAATTAAAAAAAGATGGCAAACAATTCAGACCAAAATAAATCAAAAGAAAATATAATATCATTAGCAAATCAGCTGCGATGGAATTTAGGATTAAACCTACACGACCAACTGATAGAGTCAATTTATAAAGATGCCGGCGAAATTGCCAGAAGCTCGGTAACGCAAAAAGGCGAAAAATCCGCTTATTCGCAAGACATCAAAATAGATAAAATTGTAACAAGTAAAATTTGGGGTTTCCCGATAATGTTAATTTTGCTTGCCATTGTATTTTGGCTGACAATAGTTGGTTCAAACTATCCTTCGGCATTTCTTGCGTCTATTTTGGTAGATATGGGGCATCCTTGGTTAAAGGAATTAGCAGTTTCGGCGAGCTTTCCCAATTGGCTTTCAGGGGTTTTAATTGATGGAGCTTATTTGTCGATGGCTTGGGTAATATCCGTGATGTTGCCGCCAATGGCTATATTTTTTCCGCTGTTTACGCTATTAGAAGATTTAGGCTATTTGCCCCGAATTGCTTTTAATTTAGACAATATGTACAGAAAAGTGGGTGCGCACGGCAAACAAGCACTCACTATGAGCATGGGTTTTGGTTGCAATGCTGCCGGAGTTGTTGCAGCTCGCGTAATCGACAGTCCGCGCGAAAGGGTGATTGCCATAATTACCAATAACTTTTCGCTTTGCAATGGTCGTTGGCCCACGCAAATTCTTATAGCAAGTATATTCATCGGTTCTGTCGTTCCGAGCGGTTTGGCAAGTTTTGCCTCAGCCGGAGCGGTTATATTTATTGCACTTTTAGGTATAGGTTTAAGTTTTTTAGTGTCTTGGATGTTGAATAAATCGTTTTTGAAAGGAGAAGCTTCGTCTTTTAGTCTGGAACTTCCGCCTTATCGTCCGCCTCAATTTATGCAAATACTTTATACCTCGCTTATCGACCGAACTATTTTTGTGCTTTGGCGTGCTATTATTTTTGCCATTCCTGCCGGCGTGTTAATATGGATAGTTGCTAATGTTACTATTGGCGATTTAAGTATTGCCGAGCATTTTATAAATTGGAGCAATCCTTTTGCACTGCTTTTTGGTTTAAATGGAGTAATATTGCTTGCCTATATTATTGCAATTCCGGCTAACGAAATTGTTATCCCAACTATACTGATGCTTACGGTATTAAGTTCGGGACTACACGGCGGAGCTGGCGCAGGCGTTATGTTTGAATTAGATTCAACAGCCGACACTGCTTCTATCCTGTTGAGCGGCGGCTGGACATTGCTCACAGGTATTAACGTTATGCTTTTTTCGCTGCTTCACAATCCTTGTTCCACTACAATCTACACAATTTATAAGGAAACAAACAGCTGGAAATGGACTCTTCTATCTACATTTATTCCAGTGGTAATGGGATTTGTAGTAACATTTTTTGTTGCCCAAATCTGGTATCTTTTTGTGTAAAATTTAATGAATTAATGTGAATTAATTAAGAATGAAGAATGAAAAATTAAGAATGATTTTTACGCGTTATTTTTTTAAGCAAAAAATACAAAGATGTAGGTAATAAAACACATAAAAATAATTAGCTACGGTGAATAAAGTTTGCTTTTTTCATCTGTTTATAATTGAGAATTAAGGGTGTTAAGAGAAATTTATTTTACCTTAATTTAACCGCAAAGTCCGCAAAGTTAAGCGCAAAGAACGCAATAATTTCATCTTTTTTGTGACCTTTGCGAAACATTCTTTGTGTTCGTTGCGGTTAAGTTTGCCACCAAATAATCATTGCCGTTGTGTGTCTAAAAATTAGGCATGGGTGTTTCATTTTTCATTCTTAATTTTTAATTCTTAATTCACAAAGGATAACAGCCAAAGGCAAAAAGCCAAAAACCAAAAGCTGATGTGGTGAAAGCTAATCGCCTATCATAAATAACTTATCACTCATCAAAAATGAAACCTACAATATTTAATAAAAACAGCAAAATAAAATTCATTGCACCTGCCGGACCTATCCAACCTGAGCAATTAACTCTAACGGAAAACATTTTTACACAAATGGGATTTCGATGCAGTTTTGGCAAACGAATTTTATGTCAAAATCATTATCTTGCAGGTTCTGACGATGAGCGTTTACTCGATTTACATGAGGCTTTTGCCGACAAAAGTATTTCAGCAATAATCTGTATTAGAGGAGGTTATGGTTCTGCAAGATTATTAGAAAAAATTGATTACGATTTAATAAAAAACAATCCGAAAATATTTATAGGTTATAGTGATATTACGGCTTTATTAAATTCTTTTTGGCAAAAAGCTGGTTTAGTTTGTTTTCACGGAATAATGGGCAACTCTTCGTTTACCGACTACACGAAATTGCAATTATCAAATTTGCTTACAAACGATATTGAAGAAATATCAACATATAAGAAAGATGACATTACGATAATTAAGCAAGGTAAAGCACGGGGGAAGCTTGCAGGAGGCAATTTAGCAATCGTTAATTCATTAATTGGAACTGATTATGAAGTTAATTTTGCCGACAAAATTGCGTTTTTTGAAGATATTGGCGAAGATTTATATAAAATTGATAGAATGCTAACACAGCTTCTACTTACAAAAAATTTCAGAAAGGTCAAAGCTATTATTTTGGGCGAATTTACCAATTGCACAAACGACACTCAAAATAATTCAGATAAAAATCCACTTTCACTAAATGATATTTTTGTAGAAAAATTCAAGTCCTTAACTGTACCTGTAATTTCGGGGTTTTCTTTCGGTCATGTTGATAATCAAGCTATTTTTCCCATTGGTATTAATGCAGAAATTGACACAGATAATGCACACAAAATAAAATTGCTCGAACCGATATTCAACACAAACAGTTAAAAACATATAAGACCTCACAAGTTTTGAAAACCGGTGAGGTCTTACCATATATTTTTAAGGCTTTTTCAAAAACATTTTAACATTGTCATAATTTCCATCAATTTTGCCCACTTTTAGGTTTAAAATATGAGCAATAAGCGGATAAATATCAATATTTCTGATAGTTTCTGATTTAAACCCACTTTTAAAAGCCGGACCTATTCCATAAAAAATAGCGTGCATTGATTTATTTGCATTATCATATCCGTGAGTGCCGCCATAAACGGGTTTGTTTGTTGCACTATATTGGATAGTCCAACCTAAATCTGCCAACAATGTGTGTGTGCCTGTGCGAATATTTTTGCCGTAATGCAATCGCTCCGGTATGTCTTTATTTTTCCAGCAAGTAACGTGTTTAACACCTTTCAAGGCACTGTTTATAGAATCAATATATTCTTTTTTTGCCCAAATATTGTAAACAGGATTTGAACCAACTACTCGTTCAACATATTTTTGCTTTATGTAAGGAAATAAATTAACCACACTGTCATTTGAAATATTTTCCATTCCATGGTCAGAAGTTATTATCACATTAATTTTATCTTTTATTGGTAACGAATTTAAACCATCAAATAAACGCTTCATGATAGTATTCATTTCCTCCAATTTAGATTTTACTTCCTCGCTGTCGGGTCCGTATTTGTGCCCCTTGCTGTCGGGTTCGTGAAAATAAAGCGAAACAAAATGAGGTCGCTCTTCCGGTGGCAGTTTCAACCACGAAATCACTGTATCAACTCGCTGCTCAAACGGAAAACCATGGTCGTACTTTTTCCAATAAGAAGGTCGGCTGTTTTGAATATCAGCCTCAGAACCAACCCAATAGAAAGAGGCTGCTTTTACACCTTGCTTCTCGGCTAAGTTCCAAATAGGAGTTCCAGCGTAATATTTGCCATTTTCTACGGCTTCGGCTTTTCCTATTTTGTAAATATCTTTCATCTCAGGAGAATAAAAAGAATTATTTACAATACCATGATTATCAGGATATAAACCTGTTGCTATCGAATAGTGATTGGGAAATGTTTTAGTTGGAAAACACGGTTGTAGCGACTCGGCATGAATGCCATATTTTGCCATTGAATCTAAAACTGTCATATTCGCCTTAGTCGGGTAATCCCATCGAAAACCATCGAAAGACACCAATACTACGTAAGGTTTATTGTTCAATGCGTCATTGCCTTTTGTAACAGATACCGAAGTTTTGTTATCATTACAAGCAAACGTTAAGAATAAAAATGCTGCAATTAATAATTTTGAAAATGATTTCATTTGTTTAGAATTAGTTAGTTTGATAATCATACTGTTATATGGAGTTCACTACCAAGTGTATCGAACACCTAAGGCAAAGCCCCAACTAAAACCATCGCCGTTTACAACATTCCATAATGGGCGAAAATCAAGACTAACAGCAATTGGTGCATCAATTGAATTAAAATCGTATTCTACACCAACCTGTCCACCTACTGCAATATTGGTATTAGAAGTATCACCGGCTTTTGCAAAACCTACTGCAAGACCGGGACCAGCATAAGCATTTAAACCTGTAGCAATATCCCAAACCCACTGATATACAGAGGTTATAAAAAAAGCTGAGTAGTCTTTACCACTAGAAAATCCTAAATCAACCTCCATTCTATTCAAATCACTGATGCCTCCTTGATACGATGCCTCTATCCTACTATACTTGTTATCGCCACCAAAACGCAAACCTATTGCGTGCTTGTGTATTTGTGCCTGCAAACCGGAAATGGTCAACAGAAAAATTCCTATTAAAAGTATTTTTTTCATCTTTTTATAATTTATTGATTTGATAATTTATTAATTTGATAATGTTTCCGACTCCCAAAGTTTTGTGAAACTTTCGAGAGCTTTCACCTTATTATTTTGTTTAAATAATCATGCTTGGTACAGCTATTAAATCAACTGTCCCATTTTTTGGAATATATTTTTTATAATTTTCAAGAGTTATTTCTTTATTTTTTACATTTACAATCTTATAACCGACATGCGAAAATAATTTAACGTAGTCTGAATATGAAATGTTTTTTTCTGCCATAATGTATAAACCAATTTCAAATATAATTTGAGGTTTTAGATTAAGCATTGTTTTGGTTGCCCCCCTCAGTACTTGCAGCTCATATCCATCTGTATCAACTTTAATCAAATCAAGTTTTTTTAATCCTTTTGCTTCTACAAAATAATCAATAGTAATTGCTTCTACATCTTTTGTCGATTTTACAACACCTTTATGAACTTTGTGTTTGTTGTCATCATTTCCTGTCAATTTCCAACTGCTAAATGCTTTTATATCAGGATTTTTACTGTTTTCAGAATATATGAAATACTGAGCAAGCTCAATTCGTTCTGCAAGTTTTTTATTTAGTTCAAGGTTACGATTAAATTTTTTCAAGGCATAATAAGTTGGTTCAAAAGCATAAACAAAGCCATTCTTAACTTGTTTTGCAAAAAACAAACTCATCAAACCAATATTTCCACCAACATCAAAAATAACTGCATCGTCTTTTATTTTAACAACCTCATTGGAATATACATGGTTTTGAAAACCTCCAAATAAGAATAAATGCAAATCAATTCCCTCTTCCAAATCAATTTCAAAGTTAATACCATTTCGCTTTATAATTCTAATATTGTTTTTGTAAAAAATTTTAACCAAAAACAATAAGAATTTTGCTAATTTTATTTTTAATGCTGTTCCTATTTTCATTTTACAACAATTAACAGTAAAAAAATAAAGATATTACAATACTCTCCTGCGCTCTTATAAGAAACTCATAATAAAATTGTTATAAAAAAAATAAAATAGAGTATTATGTTATTGAAAAAAAAACAGACTTCGCAGCTTTTAAAATTCACTGCGAGGTCTATAATCATGTCTATAAATAATTGAATTATCAAACTATTCTTCCTCTTGCTCTTTTTCGTATGCTTTAAGCAATTCCATTTGAACATCGCCCGGAACTGCTCCGTACTCGGCAAATGTCATATTGAAAGTTGCTCTACCGCTTGTCAATGAACTAAGTGCTGTTGAATATTTGCCCATTTCTGCCAATGGAACTTTTGCATTCAATTTTTCAAATCCTTTCACACTTGCCATACCTTCAATAACAGCTCTACGTCCTTGTAAGTCGCTCATTACATCGCCCATAGCATCGCTTGGCACTAATACCTCTACATTGTAAAGTGGCTCCATAATTTTAGGTCCGGCGTTTTTAAATGCGTCTGAAAATGCCTTGGCTCCTGCAAGTTTGAAAGAAATTTCGTTAGAATCAACAGGATGCATCTTGCCGTCATATACGTACACTCTAATTCCGCGCGCATAAGAACCGGTAAGTGGTCCGTTTTCCATTTTTTCCATCACACCTTTTAATATGGCAGGCATAAATCGAGCATCAATAACTCCACCAACAATACAGTTGTAGAATACTAATTTACCACCCCATTTAAGTTCAATTTCTTCTTTTCCTCTAATTTGAACTGCAATTTCGCCGCCGTTTAGTTTAAATTTGGTAGTGTCGGGTTTGTCGTCATCATGTGGTTCGATAACAAGATGAACCTCGCCAAATTGACCTGCTCCACCTGATTGCTTCTTGTGTCTGTAATCGGCTTGTGCAGCTTTGGTAATTGTTTCGCGATAAGGAATTTTAGGTGCAATAAATGTTGTTTCCAATTTATGCAAGTTCTCTAAGTGCCATTTTACAGTGTTTAGGTGGAATTCGCCTTGTCCGTGTAAAATCAACTGTTTCAATTCCTTAGAGTATTCCATAATTACGGTTGGGTCTTCTTCGCACATACGATTTAGCAATTCGCCCAATTTTTCGTCGTCCGATTCGTTTACGGCTTTTATAGCGGTTCTGAATTTAGGATTTGGAAACTCCATTTTTGGGAATGTCCAATCAGTACCTTTTTCGTTTACGGTATGATTTGTTTTTGTTTCTTTCAATTTAACGGTTGCTCCAATGTCGCCGGCTACAAATTTGCTAACTTTTTCGCGGTTTTTACCTGCTACGGCATAAAGCTGAGAAAGTCTTTCTTTGGCTTGTTTTGTAGTGTTGATAAGGTCTTCGCCCTCGTTTACAGCTCCCGACATTACTTTGAAGAATAAAACTTCGCCCAAGTGTTGTTCAACCGAGTTTTTGAATATAAACATAGATGTTGGTCCGTTAGCATCGCATTTCACCTCGTTGCCTTCGCTGTTTACAGGTGCCGGCATCATATCGGGTGATGGTGCTACGTTGCCCAAAAATTCCATTAAGCGGCGAACTCCCATGTTCTTTTTAGCCGAAATGCAAAATACAGGAAATAAACCTCTTTCGATAAGACCTTTGCGCATTCCTTCTCGCATTTCTTCTTCGGTAAGGCTTTCTTTTTCGAAATATATTTCCATCAAATTTTCGTCGTTCTCTGCTGCCGATTCTACCAACTCTTGGTGCATTTCTGTTGCCTTATCTATTTCGCTGTCAGGTATATCAAGAATTTCAGGCTCGCCACCGTCTTTTTTCCACTTAAACATTTTCATTAATAAAACATCTACCACAGCGTTAAATTCAACACCTTGATTTACAGGATACTGAACTACTGCAACTTTGCTTCCGAATGAAGTTTTGGCGTCTTCAATACATTTATCAAAATTGGCATTATCAGTATCGAGCATATTTACTGCAAATACTATTGGTTTATTAAGTCTTTCGGCATGTCGCCAAATTATTTCGGTTCCGGTTTCTACACTATTTTGTGCATTTATCATTAATAATCCGGTGTCGGTTACGTTTAAAGATGAAATAACTCCTCCAACAAAATCATCAGCTCCGGGCGTGTCAAGAATATTCAATTTTTTACCTAACCATTCGGTATATAATACTGTTGAAAAAACAGAACTCTCGCGTTCGTGTTCTATTTCGTGGTAGTCCGACACGGTGTTTTTGTGTCCTACATCTCCTCGGCGGTTTATTACACCGCCCTCAAACAACATTGCTTCAGCAAGCGTGGTTTTGCCCAAATTGGGGCTACCTAATAACGAAATATTTCTAATATCCTTAGTTTCGTATATTTTCATAAATTCTTTTTTAAATTGTTAATACAATAATCTATACAATAAGCATAAGCGTACTTACTCACAAAAATCGCTCAAAATTAATAATTTTTTAAATTCAAACAAGTTTTATTGTGCAAGATTTTTATATTATTTTTTTATAATTAGTTAAAAATAAAACATAAAACGCTATTAATCAAGCCTTTATACAAAACCAATTAAGTGTCAATTTGATAATAATTATTGTCAAAAAAAATGAGAAATATCGTTAAACAACAAATTAAAAGCCCTCAAAGATATAATAGACTTTGAGGGCTAAGATTATAACACCAAATTTAGGGTTCAATATTTTACATTAACAGACTTTCTGTTATACAACATCTTTATTATCAGCAATATAATTATTAATTGTTCATTACTAATTGCTAATTGAAAGAAGTGTTGACTATATTTCGCCCATTAAATCTTTGATTATTTTTTGACGAGCTTTTTCGTATTCTAATTCCGTAATTAGTTTTTCTTTCTTCATATCTTCAAGGTCTTTAAGCCGTCTGCCCATGTTGCGTTCTTTTTCTTTGCCTTCGGGTGTTTCTAAAAATTTAACATACTTATCTTTCAATTTACCGGCTAATGCTTTTCCTTCTTCCAATTTTTCTTTGTAAACCGCCTCTAAGCTGCTTTTATTTATATCGCTCAACGAACCACCTTTGGCAAAATGGCGCGAAAATGCTGTTCCCAAAGCGTAGGTTGATGCACCCGAAACAATCGCCATAGAAGTTGCTCCTACGAAACTGCCAACTACCGGTACTACTTTAAGTGCCGAAGAACCTATACGCGCTAATACTGCTGACAAGCTTGAACTTACCAATGCTCCAACCCATGCTTTTCCTTGTTCTTCAGAATAATTTATATTGTAAAAATTACAAACTTGCTTCAACATATCTAATTGCACTGCTGTTACTGCTGCTATGTCCATTACCGGCACGGGTATTAATCCTGCTCCCACTGCCCAATACATGTGGCGATTTATAATATCATCTACATTTAAATTTGTTTTCTTTTGTTCTTCCATTTTCTATATTTTTTTAAAATTTATATTTATGACAATTTATCCTAAACTTCGTTCAATTAGGAATTAACAACGATTAATTTGAATTAAAAGTTCAAAATTAAGAATAAAAAATTAAAAAAACAGGCTCTATTCACCGTTCCTAATAGTTCGTTACTTTTTATAATAAATTGATAATCAAACTTTTATAAAATGACAAAAAGTTTGTATAATTTACTGATTATCAGTGTTATAATTTTTAATTATTCATTTTTCATTCTTAATTCACGAGTTTTAGGGTTAATTATAGACCACAAATATACATTATAATTTTTAATTTTCATAAATATAACGCGAATTAAGCATTAAAAGTTAAATTACGCGTTCGTTTTTTAAGTAAAATAATCAAAATTAACAGAAAAACACACAAATATTTAGCAAAGAAAAACAGAAGCCCAGCATACTTTCCTCTTTGTCAACTTTTACTTTTTAACTCCTAATTCGCATAAATAATTAGGTACTAAACATTTTCTAAATTATTATTCCACAATCCTTAATGAGTCCTTTTTTTTACAAAAAACATTGAGACTTATTAATTTTTTTTACAAAACATTTAACTATTAAATATTTTTATTTATATTTGCAGCCTTTTTGCACCAACAGTTTTATTTATACGCCAAGAAATGGGCACAAAATTTCAGAATTCAAATTGTAAATTATAGAATGTAAAATTTCAGAATTATTTAAACTTTTTACTTGTAAGAAATAGATTTATTAAAAACAAAAATTAATTTTAATAATTATGCACAAAGAAATTATCAAAAAGTATTTTCCTAATGGCACTGTAAAAGAGTGTACGGCTTTTGGCAACGGACATATTAACGACACCTACAAATTGGTGGTTGAGGGTGAGCCTAACGACTATGTATTACAACGTATTAACAACAATGTGTTTCCAAATACTAAGGGTGTTGTAGAAACTCATTTAAAACTAATGGAAGTATTTGCTAAGAATAACAGCAATATCGGAATAGCTGATGTAAAACCCGATGCGTCAGGTAATTATTTGGTTGATGATGTATGGCGATTGACTAATTTCATAAAAGACTCGTATTCATTAGAAGTGGTGAAAGAAGATTGGCAAGCCTACGAAACGGGTTCTGCCTTTGGGCTTTTTGCCAAAACATGCAGCACACTTGATGCCAGCCAATTCCCCGAAGCTATTAAAGATTTTCACAAACTTTCTTTTAGATTGGCTCAATTAGACGACGCAATAAAAAACAATCTGGCAAATCGCCTTGACGGAGTGAAAGATATTGTAGATTTTTATAAAAATAGAGAAAGTAAGTTGAGAAATATCGAAGCTCTGATTAATTCGGGCAAAATTCCGTTGAGAGTAGTTCACAACGATACAAAAATTAACAACCTTTTATTTAGAGGCGAAAAAGCTGTGGCAGTTATCGACCTCGATACTGTTGGACCCGGCATTTTATATTACGACTATGGCGATGCTTTGCGCACATCGGCAAATACTGCTCTCGAAGACGAAAAAGATTTAAGTTTGGTAAGTTTTAATATGTCGGCTTTTGAGGCATTCACAAAAGGATATATGCAACAAGTAAGACCATTTATAAACGAAGCCGAAAAGGAATTTTTCTATTTAGCACCTGTGTTAATGGCTTATATAATGGGAATTAGGTTTTTTGCAGATTATTTGAACGGCGACACTTATTACAAAACTTTGTATAGCGACCATAATTTGGTAAGAGCCAGAGTTCAGAAAAAATTAATAGAATCAATGGAAGAAAACCAAGATGCAATGAAGAAAATAATTGCCGAAAATTTATAATATTCATCACGTTATAGAGACAAAGCGTTTGAGTTTTGTCTCTCTTTCTTTTTACTAATGACTGCGCTGCACCGGTTTGCGTTCAGCTTTTTGCCACGCCCGCAACATGTCGAAATAACGTTTCTCAAAACTATCGGCAGTTGGCTCAAAAGCCGGCGACATTGATAATTTGCCCTCCGGATTTATCATATAATAGGTAGGATAAACTTTTACATTATATTTATTCAAAATTTCCTTATTCCCGTAAAGGAAAGTCCATCTGTATTTGTTGTTTCTTACAAACTGCTTCATTTCTTTGAAATTATCGCAAATGCAAATGCTAACAATTTTTAGTTTGTCATATTTTTTTGCATTTAGCATTTTTAAAACTTCAAGTTGCTTCAAACAAGCATAACTCTTAGGGTTTATGAAGTTTAAATAAACAAAATTACCTCGAAATTTTCTTAAAGAAGTTTTGTGTTTATATTGCGAAAGTAGCTCAAAATCAGTAGCATCATAGCCCACAAGCAGACGAGTTATTTTATCGTAAAAATTATACGCAATTTTTCTATTTTCAGCATTTACACTGGATGATTTTACCGAGTCAATCACCGCAATTATTGATTTATGAGGAAATCCTTTGGTATAAAAATTATCATACAACGATTGACAAATTACAAGCTCTTGAAGTGTATCATTTTTAATTTGCGAAATATTTTTCATCACTCGCTTAATGCCCGACAAACTGCGATAGCGAATTAAATAAAGTGGTATTTTTGCTCCATTTTTAGATTTTGCAAGATTTGATAAATAATTGTTAAACAACTTTTTAAATAAGTTTATATACGCCACATTATTGTATAGAACAGGTTTGTTTACAAAATATTTTTTTATCAAACTATCCCTACTTTGCCTGTATTCCATAAATTGCAAATAGGCATAACTATAAGTTTTATAATTTGCAAAAAAAGCATTTCCACCTGTTTCTATTCTTGTCTCAATATTGCTGATTATGCTGTCCACCATTTGGGGGCGAAGTTTATTGTTTTTGCCCAAATATTTATTCAAATATAGATTATAAAACTTGTCAAATTGCTTAATTCTGAAATTTAACCCATTTTTTGACGGATTTATTAAGCGAGCATAATATTCCGAAGCCTTAAAAAATGGATTTAACTCGTCTTCGGGCAGTTTTTTTGTCTTTTTGGGCAAAATTATTTCGTAGGTTTTATTTGGCTCTACGTATAAAAATATTTTAAAAACATCTAAATCAATAAAAGTATAAAGCGTTTTTTTGGTGTTAAATGTAAACGTAAAATCGCCATTATCGGCTACTTTGCACGATGCGAGAGTTTGCGTTTGTCGGCTCAATAAATCATCGTGGCTTTGCCAATGCAAAACATCGCCCGCGTATGATTGCGCATTACCCTTTATGGTAACTTGTTGAGCATGAGCGACCCACGCCATACAAACACCAATTATTAAAGCTATAAATTTATACATTTTGCCGCAAAGTTAAATATCCGATTTTTGTTTTTCTAACTCTGTTGCCACCAATTTTAATTCCTTGTACCATTCTTTGCCATACATGCGAGTAAGAGGTTGTTTTAAAAATTCATAAACAGCAGTTTTATTCCTTTTTCCGCATTTTCGCGCCGAATGACAAACGTCCCAAACATCATAATTTAATGCACTATGATTTTTTAATTTTGAAATTCGTATGGGATACAAATGGCAGGAAATAGGCTTTTGAAACTTAATTACTCCCTCGTTAAATGCCTTTTCAAAAGCACACATTGCTATTCCATCTTCAAAAATGGCGTAAGCACATTCGCGTTCGTTTACCAATGGCGTAACTTTATCGCCATCATAATCAACAACATACAAATCTTGCTGCTTTATTGCTTGTATTCCCTCGCTTCGCATAAAGGGTTTTACTTTCGGATACACTTTCTCTATTGTGCGTACCTCATCGTCCTCTAAGGGTGCGCCCGAATCGCCATCTACGCAGCACTGTCCTTTACAGGCTTGTATATCACACTGAAATTTCTGGTCAAAGACATCTAAACTTACTAATTTATCATCTATTTCTATCATAATTATCAAAAATCTATTTTAATCTACCAAAATCTACCGTAATATTTACAACCTTTACAATGTTTCCTAATGAATTTTTCACAGGCGAAAACATTTCTATAATTTTTATGTCTGTATTATTTAAAGAATAAGAACTTTCTAAGATTTGATGTTTTCCTTCTTTCACTGCTGTCCAAAGTATTTTAAAGTTTCGTGGCTCATTTTCCTTAATTACTAAAATAGCCGATTGTCTTTTCTTTATCATATCTATCGGCGAATTACCAAGTTCCGACAAATATTTATCTTTAACATTAAGAACTTTTGCATCTAAATTCAGCCACGAAACCGACATTATTTCAGAAATTAAATCAGCAATTGCTTCCGTTTCTAACTCATAATTTTGAGCATTTAATACTGCTTTACGAAGTTCTATTTCATTCTTTTGGAGCAATACCTCAATATTTTCAAGCTCTGCCGATTTGTCTTTATACTGTTTTAGGAATCTTTGAGTTTGAAAGTTCTTTTGCATTACCGATATTGATGATGCAATTCGTTCGCCCACTTCTTTTAGGAAGTCTAATTCGAAATCTTTAAATTCCTTAAAAGATGCTACTTCAACAACTCCAAGAGCCTCTTGCTCAAATATTAAGGGCATCAAGAATAAACATCGAGGCTGATGACCACCCAAACCCGATGACACAAAAGCATATCCTTTTGGAATGTTGGTCATGTATATAACTTCTTTTTCTTTAAAGCATCTGCCCACCAAGTTTTCGCCAATTTCTACATTAGCTTGAAGTGCCTTCTTTTTATCATAAGCATAGGCAGCACTAAGCTTCAAAAAAGGCTTGTCTTTATTTGAAGAATCAAGCAAAAATACAGCTCCTTGTTCTGCCTTAAAGTATTGAAGTATAAATCTTAATATCGACAATAAATATTCTTCAAAATCATCACTACTCATTCGCAATAATTCACTAAGCTCATTTAAACCCTCTTGTGTCCAACTAAGTTTATGTCGTTCTTCTTGCCTTACTTCCTCTTGTTCTTTTCCTATTTTTAAGTTTTTCTGCATTTCTAACAATGCTTTGCCCATCACATCTTCGTCATCTAACACTTGGTAACTTGTAGAAAAATCGCCGCTACCTATGCGCCGTGCAAAATTTGCAGTTTGTTTTAGAGTTTCCATCAATCTATTAATGGCAAATTTCATTTCCGAAAGCTCATCTTTGGTTCCGGACTTTAATACCATAGGTGCCACAATTTTACCCTTACTTAAATCACTAAGTACCTCACTTGCCCGTCTTACATCGGCAGTTATTCTATTGGCTACCAGATAACTAATAATAGATAAAAACAAAATACCTATTATTGAAATTATTATCAAATTATAAAATGACGATTTAAAACCTTTTTCAAAGAAACCTTGTGGCAAAACCAAGCAAACCGACCATGTGTTAGATGAATTTCCAACCGACACAGGAGCAAAAGAAACGAAATAATTAGTGAAGTTGTCATCAACAAAATCATATTGGAAACTTTTTCCCTCAGAAATATTTTTCAATGTATTTGCAGCTACCAAATTTGGGTACAATTCAGTTATCTCCATTCTGGTGTATTTACCTCTTTCAGAAGACGATATAACTCTTCCATCGTTAGACAAAAGATAAATTTCACTAATGTTCATGGTTTTATTGTCTTTTATTATTTTCCAGAATCTATCAAGGGTTATATCTATTCCCACAATTCCTGCAAAATTATCTTGGTATAATATAGGTACTGCAATACTGCTTTCAAGAACAGAATCCGACATCTCTTTAGAATAACGATAAAAATAAGGATTACTTAAAATATCTTTACGCGTTCTTTTTGCCTGATAATACAAACCATTTAAATTATCTCCACTCAAATCAAGGCTATCAACAGCAATTTTAAACAAGCCCATGTCTCTAAAAGCCGACGTTATTCTCCTACCATAATCTAAGTTATAATTACTATCAAGATATTTAAGTTCCCAACTCATCCAAACTGCCAAATATTCAGGATGCGCCTCTAATACATTCTTCAAAACTTGATGATATACCGCATCGCCTGACGTTTTATCCATACTATACAAGCCGGTAAAAGTTTCAGAAAGTGTAGTACATACACTTAAATCATTGGCAAGCGAAGTTTTTATTAAATCCGCTGCTTTTAAATTATAGTCGATAACTTTTTTACGTGCCGAACTCACTGCCGATGAACGATAAACTCCAATAACATAGAATATTACAAGTGAAAAAATAAGTAAAGAACTTATAAATATCAGCAAGAAAATTTTAATCCTTATTTTCATCTTTCTATTTTTTTTAGTTTTTTTCTGTTGTATTTTGGGCTTTTAATATGTGTAAAATAATAACAACTTTTATTCCATTTATGCGGCATCAACCATCTTTGCAGGTACATCAGCCAAAAGCCAAAATTAATAAATTTTATTTAACTAACAAATAGTTATATTTTTTTTATATTTATTTTTTTTACATAATAAACTAATAATCAAAATATTAAAACATGAATTGAATATGCAAAATTGATATAATAATTAACATTCACAAAAAATAATGAAATTGGAATAGGGGTATATTGCGGGTATGTTGTCTTTTTTACAAACGGATAAAAATTTTAAATTTAAATGATTAAGTAATATTGTTATGAGAAGAATAAAATTAAAATTGTACAAAATACTTCGCAACATAGGATTAGATAGAAACCATATAAATATGTTCACTGTGTTTGACCAAGAGTTAAAACTTGACAAATTTGATGAAGCGTGTTATTTGTATTATCTTGAAAATAATTTTAATATCTTGATTCCGGACCAAGACCTTGTTCAATTAAAAACAATTGATAAGACAATTAATTATTTATATGACCGTACGAACCATGTTGGAGGTTTAAATTAATTTAGAGCATAATCTATTCATTATATTCAGTAAAGTTGTGTCGCTGTGGCAGGGGACATAACTTTTTTTTATGCACTAATTTGAACTTTTTTAATCTAATCAAAAACAATTTTTAATTAGCACTTATCGCATATTAATCCGCAATATTGACACAGAAAATCAATCACACATTTCAATTGCTTCAAAAAAAATAATACTTTTGTGCTTTATCCAATACTTCGTTACATTTTTGTAATTGCTAATTGAACGAAGTGTTGTTATCAGAACTATAATTTAGCAACTGCTTGAAGACAAAATTTACACAAAATATCATATTATTATTGCTCTTAAATGTGATAATCAAGCCGTTTTGGATATTTGGCATCGACATTAGCATACAGAATAAGGTAGGTGCAGAACAATATGGCTTGTATTTTTCCTTGTTTGGCTTTTCGCTTATTTTCAATATTTTTTCCGATTTAGGTATTACCAATCACAATAATAGATATGTAGCTCAAAATCAGAACCTTGTGCATTTGAAATTGGGCGAAATTATACCTGTTAAATTGCTACTTTCCATAATATACGCCCTAATAACAATTGTGGCAGGCTTGATAATCGGCTACTCATATTATCAAATATTTTTACTCAGTTGGTTGATTTTTAATCAAATTTTAATTTCAATTTCACAATATTTAAGGTCTAATATTGCGGGTTTGCAGCTTTTTAATATCAATAGCCTTTTATCAGTTGCCGATAAAGCAATTTTAATAATAATTTGTGCTTGGTTGTTGTGGTTTTCGCCTTCCAAAACTTTCAAAATTGAATGGCTTATTTATGCGCAAACTATTGCTTACACTGTCGGTATGTTGCTTAGTTTTTTTGTGGTTTTAGCACATACAGAAACAATAAAATTGCATTTTTCATTAAAATCTATTTTTAAAATATTAAGAGAAAGCCTGCCTTTTGCAAGTTATATTTTTTTAATGACCATTTATACCCGTATCGACAATGTGATGATAGAACGAATGCTGCCTAACGGTAAAATGCAATCGGGAATATATGCACAAGCATTCAGGTTATTAGATGCATTGTATATGATAACGGTTTTATTTGGAAGTATTTTGCTGCCATTATTTGCTAAATTACTAAAAGATAAAGCCGATATTACAAATGTTTTACAGCAGTCGCTAACATTACTGTTAGTTCCATTGTCTGCATTAATGATTGCCGTATTTTTATATTCAAATAATATTATACAATTACTTTATAATGAACATGTTATTACGACCTCAAATATTTTTATCTTGCTAATAATAGGCTTTCAAGGAATTGCTGCAGGTTATATATTTGGCACACTTTTAACGGCGGCGGGCAAATTGAAATTACTTAATATAATAGCAAGTTTTGCAGTATTAATAAACGTTATTGCTAATTATATTGTGATACCCAAATACGGAATAATTGGCGCAGCATTTAGCAGTATGGCTACACAAATAATTGTAGGAATATGGCAAATATCATCTTCTCTATCCATTTTTAAGCTAAAAATAAGCAAAAAAATATTATTTAAATGGAGTTTGTTTTTAATATTTTTAGCATTAAGTTCCATTTTAATATATTTTTTTATAAAAACTTGGTATATTTCTTTTGTCATAATATTGGGCATCGCTTTCCCTATTGCGTGGCTGTTTGGCGTGATAGAAATAAAGAAACTGTTATTTAATTGAAAATGCTTGCGCACGCCCAAGTCCCGCAAGGGACGGCATAATAATAGATCACAATGCAGCAAAGCGGAATTGTGGTAAAAGGGACGACATAATAATAGCCCACAACGCAGCAACGCGGAATTGTGGGCTACACGACAGGATACATTGAATTCAAATTTTAGAATAATCTTTCAATTCATTATAAACAGTGTCTCGTTCTATCGGAATACGATTTGCCTCCAAAATCAACTGTGTTAATTGCTCGGTATTCATTGTTGGGCTTTGGTCTTCCACGCCAGCCATCGAGTATATTTTGGTGGAATCGTCAATAGTGCCGTCAATATCATCAACGCCAAATGATAGCGAAAGTTGAGCCGTATCCTTGCCAATCATGGGCCAATACGCCTTTATGTGGTCGAAATTATCGAGATAAATGCGCGAAACAGCATAATTTTTCAAATCTTCAATCATGCTCACCTCGCCAATATACGAAAGATGATTGTTGGCTTTTCTAAATTTCAGAGGAATAAATGTATTAAACATTCCCGTTTCGTCTTGCAACTGTCGCAGGCGGTCGAGGTGGTCAATTCTGTGCTTGTATTGCTCAATGTGTCCGTAAAGAATGGTAGCATTAGATGGCAAACCTACCTCGTGAGCCGTTTTATGTATTATAAGCCAGTCGTTTGCATCTGATTTTTCAAAACATACCTGTTTGCGTATTTCGGGGTCAAAAATTTCGGCACCACCACCCGGAATAGAATCTAAACCGTAATCTTTAAGCATCTGCAAACCTTCTCGTAACGAAACACGAGCTTTTTTTATCATATAATCAAGCTCAATTGCCGTAAATGCTTTAACATGAATATTCGGAATTATTTTCTTAATTTCGGTAATCATATTTCCGTAATAGTGCAAATTGCGGCGCGGGTGAACTCCACCAACTATATGAACCTCAGTAACTTGCTTATCTTTATATGAGCGAGTAGTTTCCAAAACATCTTCCAAAGAATATTCCCACGCGCCCTCTTCGCCCGGCTTGCGCACATAGGAGCAAAATTTGCAGCTGTAAATGCAAATATTGGTTGGCTCAATGTGATAATTCCTATTAAAATAGGTTTTATTGCCATTTTTGCGTTCTCTAATAACGTTTGCCAAAAAACCCAACAAACCAACCTCAGCTTCTTCAAATAACAAAATGCCTTCTTGCCGGTTTATCCTCTCGCCTGCCAATATTTTTTCGCTCACTATTTGTAGTGGTTTACTAATATTACTTAGTAAAACATCTGCCATTTTATTATTCATAAGTTACTGAAAATGTAATATTTATATTAATTATATGAATTATATGAATTATATGAATTATATGAATTAAATATTAGAAATTAAGAAATATTAAGCCCTGAAAAAATCATTTTTAATTCTTAATTTTCAACTTTTAATTCATAGTTTGTTTGCCAATTTGAATACTATCATTAAGACTAATCCCAAACCCAAAAAACCCCACCATAAATTATAAATTCTGATGGGGCGAGTATTAAATTTAGACGAAATGAGTTAAATCCTCAAAATAAAAACCGACAATATATGCCAATTCTTATATTTTTTTACAATAAACCAACATGCCGAAATGCCTGAGAACTTGTGAAATAAGCAACCCAAGCAACTTTTTACATGTTAGCGCAATATGTTTCGTAAATTATACATCGAAATAACAAACTAAAAAATAGCCTGTTATTTTCTTTTCATATCGTCTGATACTGTAAGTCTTTTTCTTCCTTTTGCTCTTCTGGCAGCAATTACTTTTCTACCATTCACTGAAGACATTCTCTCTCTAAAACCGTGTTTGTTTCTTCTTTTCCTATTTGAAGGTTGAAATGTTCGTTTCATTTTTTATGTATTTTTAAATGTATTTCAAAAAATAAGGCTGCAAAGGTAAATACATTTTTTTATTACACAAACTACTTTTTGCAAAAATATACAATAAATATTTTGTAAATATAATTAAAAAATTAATTATCAACACTTTATTAACAATCATGTTAAGCCAATATTTTTACTAATTTTTTATATTTTTAGCTATTTTTGTGCTTATTTTTATTTTTTTTAATGGTGTTTATGTGTGAAATGAAGAGCTAAAAAGTAAAAGTTTAAAAAGGGTAGGTTTCACTCAGCTTAGATAATTTTTTTATTTACCGAAAAAAAACATTATATTTGCGGCAATCTGTTAAATTAAAAAATAAAATGGACGAAAAACAACATAATAAATTAGCGGCAATTGATATAGAACAGCATTTGCTTGAAAAAGGCGAAGTGTATTATATCGACCAAAATTTTGATATTCAGGAATTTATCAATTATATTTTAAAAAAAATACAAAATGAGTTAAAATTTGAAGCCGCTCACAACAACAACGACAACATACATTATATAAGGTATAAGGGCAAAGGCGGAATAAGCGGCAGTTTTGGATTTACAAGCACATTTCACCTGTTTTTTATGCTTAAAGACGGGAAATTATTTTTAGATATAAAGCATGAAAAATGGTTTGAAACGGGCGAAGATAAATTTTCTATCGGGCAGCTTTTTAGCACTTCGAAATATGCCGAAATTCAATTATTTGTAGCCAATAAATTGCTGGAAAGTGTTGTGTCAGAAGATTTTGCAGTAAAAATTGACAACACAAATCATTTTATTAACGAAATTACGGATAAAAGAAAGCTATGGTTTTATTGCAATTCAGATGCAGATGAAATTATGCTTGCGTTTCTTCAACTTTCGACTCATCAAGGCGGCAATGATAATGTTAATTTAGACAAAGAATTGGTTTGGTATTTCTTAATGAGTAGCCAACATTTGAAATTGCTTGCATTTAGCAAACGCGATGAACTTGTGCAAGAGTTTCATTGTCAGCATAATAAGGTGAAAGTAAATAAAGAATTGGGGCGCAATCGTTTTACTTGTAACGATAAAACTTTTCTTTGCCTACGCTCAAATAATGATATGTTTTATGAAATGTCTAAGATAGATTTATCGTCAAACATAGCAAGGGTGAGAGAAATGGCAAGGCTTAATTGGCTGTATAACAGCAATAAAGATGCTGCCACTAAATTTGCACTAAAATTATTAAATCCAATAGTGGAAGAACATCATTTGTTGGAAGACGAACTTTCGGTATTATATATTGAATATTCTAAAAAGAATAAAGACGAATTGTTTTCACTATTTGCCAACGATAATTCATTGTTGCAACTTCTTGACAAAATTGTTGTGAGTGAAGAAACAAGCAAATGGTTGATTACTTGGGTAGAAAAATGGCAGATACCTTATGTTGATGCCACAGCTATGAACGATTTATTAATGTCGGCGGTTGATGATGCGGTGCAGGCAAACAATACATTAGAGTTTCATCGCTTTGTTCGCAAGCAATTTTATCATAATGATAAAGACAAAATTAATAGAATTTGGTTTGATATTGGATTTTGCAAACATTTGATTAAAAGCGGATTACTTGCAGAGGCTCAAAAAATATTGAAAACTAATTTAAAACATATTCCCGACGAAAATATGTCGGATTTATTGCCGAGCAAAGATGTTGATTTAACACATGCAGCTTCCGGACAAATTATAAAGGTAAATATTTTAGAGTTATTAATAGGTATAGAGGCGGAAAAAAATGCCATTGCACACAAAGTTCAGCTCGCTTGTTTGCAGCCTTTGGTTAGCTCGCGCATTGATGAGTTAATAAAGGTTTCGGAAAAAGAATTGTCGGAAAAAGGTGAGGTTTTGAAAAATGTAATGCTGCCCGAAGGTTTGAAAACAACAGCGACTGACGGCGAACTTTCCGCCTTAAATTACGAAAAAATTGATGCAAAACTTCTCGACAAATACGTGAGACACCCCATGAGCCGCAAAGGCGACCATTTTACTAAATTTCAAAAATGGTTGGCAAGCGTAAAATCCGAAGATTATTCTATTTTAAAATCATATTCGGAGCGTTTGAGTGCCAATGTTCACGAAGAATTGCACAAAATAGTTGAAGATATTACCCAAGCATTAGACATTACGGGTTTGGAAGTGTATATTGCTCGTGGCGAAAAATCGTGCGGAATTAGCAGTTTCGAGGGCGAACCCAACTTTTTGCTCGTGGGTGCTAATCATCTTGACGAAAATTCTGAACATTATTTGCAGCCGTTAGAACTGCGATATGCCATAGCCGGCGAATTGGCTCATTTATATTTTAACCATGTGCGAATAACATCGAGTGATATTTGGCGTGGCGCAATAGACAAAGGCAACACAGTGCTCGACACTTTTCTCACATTTATTCCGGCAGTGAGTTTGTTTGGAAAATCAATGCAAGGCATTGGCAAATTAAATTCGCTTTCGTCGTTTTTTCAGAAAACACATCAAGCCGGCAAAATTTCGGATACAAGTCGAAATATTTTAACTGCATCTGACCAATTAGTGAAAATTTATCAATCGAAAAAAGAGAAAACCGAAATAGACAAGGAAAAAGAATTTTGGGCAACATCGCGCATAATACAAGCTACTGCCGACCGCTGCGCACTTATTTTTACAAAAGATATAAAAGCAGCGGTTCGTTCGATACTCGTAATGTCGAAATATTATAATCCGCAAATTAGCAATATCGAAGAAGCCGGATTAAACAATTATTTGTTAGAAAAAGCCGAAAATGGCAGTTTTTTGCATCAAGAGCTGGCAATACGATTGTCCAATTTATTCTCTTTTTACCTTTCTGACGACTATAAGAGCATAATTAGCAAAATAAATTTAAAAAACATCAATACTGATAATCAAGACATTACAGAAAAAGATTAAAAAAAACGAAAAAAAGTTGCAAAAAAATTTGGTAGTTATAAAAATAAACTCCACTTTTGCAGTCCCAAAGTTGAAAAAACACTTTGTAACGGTCCGTTCGTCTAGCGGTTAGGACGCCGGGTTTTCATCCCGGTAACAGGGGTTCGATTCCCCTACGGACTGCTTTTTTTTTTATAAAATAAGTTGAATAAAGAATTATGGCTAATCATAAATCAGCATTAAAAAGAATAAGGCAGAGCGAAAAACGTAGGGTAGCTAACAGATACCAAGCGGTAACAGCGCGAAATGCGGTGAGAAAGGTAAGAGCAACAAGTGATAAGAAAGAGGCTGAGGAGCAGCTTCCAAAGGTTATGTCAATGTTAGATAAATTGGCAAAGCGTAATGTTATTCACAAGAACAAAGCATCCAACCTTAAATCAAAATTGCAAAAGCACGTAAGTAGTTTATAAGTGATTATATAATTAAGAGTTTAGTTGAAGCCTCTGTTTTTCCATACAGAGGCTTCTTTTTTTTGTTAATTGAGAGTTTGCTGGCGCACGCCTAAGTCCCGAAAGGGACGACACAACAATAGCCCACAATGCAGCGTAAGCGAAATTGTGGGTTTTAATGAGAGAATTGTATGTCTGATTTTTTTGTCATGGCATTCGATTTTTTGTTTTTTAAGGTACAATATTATAAAATATGAGCAGAGGATTTACCAAAGAAGGCGACCAAGAGGCGGTGCCATTGGTTACGCCGCGTGCACATTTGCCGGCAGGTGTTACCAATTATGTAACGCCCGCAGGATACGATGAGCTAATGTCGGAGCATAAAGATTTGACAGAGCAACGAAAAGCTCTAATCAATCAAACTGACAAGGATAATCGTATGGATATTAACTATATATCTGCAAAATTAAACTTGCTTGAAGAGCGTATAAATTCTGCCAAAGTAGTAAATTCGGAGCAACAAGCGCAAGATGTTGTAGCTTTTGGCGCAACCATTACAATATACGAAGAAGAAAAAAATAGCAATATTAAATACAAAATTGTTGGTATTGATGAAGCCAATATTTCAAAAAATAAAATTTCGTTTTTGTCGCCTTTCGCCAAAGTTTTGATTAACAAAAAAGTAGGCGATAAAATCCTCCTTAAAACACCAAAGGGCAACCGCAATATGATAATTGAAAAAATCGAATATTGAATTACAAACTATTATATTTTGTAGATTTTTTTTCATTTTTAAGCTAAAACAATTCAGGTCTTTCTTATAAAACCGAAAAGACCTTTTAATTTTTTACTTATTTTTGAAATAACTTAACGATAAAGAGCGCAAATGAGAACTTTTGCGCTCTTTATCGTTAAAAAAATATTAATAAAATAGAGTCGTTCAGTATTTTATTTTTTTATAAAAAAAGCCCTTGTAAAAAATTTCGCTAAATACTTGTTTTTTACGAAAAAATATTATCTTTGCACCCCAATATAATAAAAAAAATATAAACTTATCAAAAAGCATTAAAAATGCACAATCGTAACAGTCTAATTGTCATTTTTTTTGCAAAGGAGAAATAAAACCATTACTTAACCCGTTGGTGCCAATCTACGAAAAAGTAGTTAGCTGTTGGCATAATTTTTAAACTAAAAAAAGTAATATTATGGGAATTGATTCAATTCTTTTATCACAGTTAATAAAGTCTATCATAGGTTTAATCATCGCTTTTGTTGTTTTACGTTTGCTTTTCAAGCAGTCGATACTGATGCGAGTAGGGGTTATTGTAGTTTTTCTGGTTTTGCTAACAACCGGACAGGTTCGTGTTAGCGCATCAGGTTATTTTCACGAAATTATAGCACTTTTTATAACTATAATTCTGACAATCATAGCACTTTACTTAATTAATCGTTTGATAAAAAAGCCCTTAGAGACTTCCATTTCACGCTTGCAGGAATTGTCCAAAGGTAATTTGAATATTCCCATTGAAAAATTAAAAGAGCATAACGAGTTAGGAGTTTTAAATAATTCCTTGTTTATTTTGGTTTCTAGTTTGTCTTCGGTAGTAAAAGAAATTAATGAAAATTTTCAAACCCTCTTAGATGTCAGCCATCAGATAAACGAGACATCACAAGAATTGTCACAAAGAGCTAATATTCAGGTATCTTCAACACAATCAGTCTCTTCCACTATGAATGAAATACTGAATAATGCCAAGCAAAATACAGATAACTCAAAAATTACCTCCTCCGAATCAAACAAATTGCACGACGGTGTTTTGTCTATCGGCAAGCAATCAGAAGATTTGGTAAAAGCGAATACTTTAATCAATGAAAAGATTAGTGTGATTAAAGAAATATCCAAGCAAACTAATATTTTGGCATTGAATGCGGCAGTGGAAGCTGCACGGGCAGGAGAACAAGGAAAAGGTTTTTCTGTGGTTGCCGCCGAAGTACGCAAGCTAGCTGATAGAAGCCGAATAGCAGCCGACGAGATAATCAGTTTGTTTCAGAATACGAAAGTGCTTTCGGATAAAACGGGTAATAGCTTATCATTAATTTTACCTGAAATTGAGCGCACTTCGAGTGTTGTTCAAAAATTGGTAAACGAAACAATTATTGCGAGTGAAAAGCAAAGTCGGGGTGTTTTTGATGTAAATAATTCGGTAGAACAACTTAATCAGGTTGCCCAACAAAATGCTGAAACTTCGGAAGAATTGGCTACTACTTCGGAAGAAATGACAGCGCAGGCAGAAAGTTTGCGTGAAATTATTTCTTATTTCAAACTCAAATAATTGTTTGCACAATGCGAACTTTGCACGATTAAATTTGCATTCAAAAAACATACGCTCATAAACAAAAAAATCCGAGTTTTTGGCTCAGATTTTCTGAATACGCCTATATTGTATTACAACTTGTTAAGCATTTTGTTGATTTTTTTCATTTGCAAACCTCTTACTATATCAACTATTTTTCCATTTTTATCAATCAAATAAAAGCTGGGATAGGTAGAAATATCAAAATATTGGTTAACAAATTTTGTTTTATCCCAAAGGTTTGTCCATTTTATAACCTCCTTTAAATCAGACTTATAATTTAGCCACATATTTTTATCCTCATCGTCCCAAATGGTTATTATTTCAAGTTTGTTGTTGTATTTATCGTGTAGTTTTGCCAATTCTTTCAGCGATGCCAACGAAAAATAACAGCCACTTGTAACAAAAGCAAACAAACGATATTTTTTTGCCGAATTTTCTACTGTCAGCATCTCGCCCGATGGCAATTCTAAACTAAAACTATCGAACTTTTTGCCTTTTTTGGGTGTTGGCAGTTTTGTGGCTTTCACATAATCACTTGTTCTTTCATATAAAAGAATTGATTTATAAGTATTTGGCACAAGCTTCAATGCAGTTTCGATGTCTTCGATACCAAATTTATTTCGCAAATCGTATAAAAAGAATAAAGCCGGATAGATGTCGATATTTTTTTTGATTAGCTCAATTTGCTCTTTTTTGTTTTTTGCAAATTCTATACTTTCCGAAATATCTTGGTATTTATATTTTTCACTTATTTGGTAATCCTTTTTGTCTGTATTACAATTTATTACAACATTTACAGAGTCGGAATCAATCCATATTTTCGGCGATAAATATTTGATGTTGCTTTTGTGTATGTTGGCAAAACTTATATTGGTGGGCAAATTTGCGCTTTCTATTTCTATCTTAAATTTATTATTTTCTAATTCTAATGGAGTTAATCCCGAATTGTGAACGAAATAGACCGTGCTTGAATAGCCTGATAATGTTCCACTTATGATTATATTATTTTGAGAAACTAATTTGGCTGAAATATTGCAAAATATTAAAATTGCAATTAATCGTGTTAAATTTTTAATGTACATTACTTAATTTTTTATTTTACTTAAAATTGATGAACAAATATCCGTTTTTTGTTCAATTGCATACAAAAGTAAATTATTATGCTCAACTATGCAAATTCTTTACATTAATTAAGCACTGTTGCAAAATATTGAAAGTATATATTTTACCAAACAAAAAGGGTTAATTCTATTACAAATTGATTTTTACGAGGAAAATCAAACGTTATACCATCTTTAAACTTTAATTTCCGTAACGATTGAAAGGCATCTATCGTATTATACTCAAACCTTAGAGCAAAATATACATCACCATCATCAGCTTCTGTTAAAAAAATACCAAAACCAATTCCGTATGCAAATTGACAGGCATAATCGCCATAAATTTCTAAACGCTCATTACTATTATTGTAATATACAAATCTGCGAGGAATATAAGGGCTAAAATATAGTCTTAGGTCTGGAAATATACCCATTAAATTTCTACCTTTGTGGGTTTTCATAATAGGCTGTGCATATCTCATTCCCGAATATAATTCTAAATTTACAAAGTAATGAGGAGCAAAATCGTATAATTGAAATTGTGCGCCACTATAAAAATAATCATTATCAGTGAAAGAATGACCAATTCCGGCGGAAGCATTGTAAATGAAGATTTTATTTTCAGTATCAGTAGCCAAACTTACATCGAAATTATATGATTGAGCCGAAATTTTTATAATAGAAAACAAAAATATGTACAGTAGTAAATTTTTCATAAAAATATGATTAAAAATGTTTGCCTTTATAGATTGATGTATCATGGGAAAAAAGAAGCTATTTTTACCAACAAATATTTGTAATTTAAAACACTATCCTTTATTTTTGTAAATTATGTATGACATATTAGAATACAACCTTAAATCCGAAGGTCTATTTCTATTACAAAGCCTAACTACTTGCCATTAAAGGCAATGCTCGCTTTTCGGTTCTCACCATAGCTAAGGCTATGTTT
>PDWI01002165.1_pt1 | contig 30243 bp, 23 predicted proteins | sample 1430891 | NCBI WGS metagenome assembly PDWI01 (sample SAMN01162508, study PRJNA174530) | Oral metagenome, whole genome shotgun sequencing project. | biome: Marine environment; feature: Marine mammal; material: Swab sample of the gingival sulcus; isolation source: swab sample of gingival sulcus... | reverse complement strand
AATAATATATAAAAATAGCATAGCATTAAAATAATATATAAAAAGGGGATATTATAATAAAAATATCCCCGCTTTTTTGCAATCTTCTCTCATTTGTTTACCCCATATTGATGATTGTACCTCGCCAATATGAGCACATCCCAAAAATAACATACAAAGTCTACTTTGACCTATCCCACCGCCAATGGTTTGTGGAAGATTTCCAGATAATAAATTTTTATGAAATGGCAACTTTGCCCTATCCTCACATTTTGATATTTTTAATTGCTCTTTTAGAGTCTCTTCATCCACTCTAATTCCCATACTAGATATTTCCAAAACATCTTCTAAAATATCATTCCAAAATAATATATCCCCATTTAGCTCCCAATCATCATAATCTGGTGCTCTTAAATCATGTGGCTTACCACTACTAAGTACACCACCGATTTTCATTATAAATACAGTTTTATACTTTCTTGTGATTTCTCTTTCTCTTTGTTTTGCGTCTAAATTAGGATATAAATCTAATAGCTCCTGTGATGTTATAAATTTAACACGTCTTTTTTTAGCAGGTAAAACATTAAGCTCTGAAAATATTTCCCTCAATATCTCCTCTGTGTCGCAAATAGCACCAACTATACTCCTAACCGTTTTTTTCAAATATTGCTCATTTCTCTTTGATTTAGGGATTACTTTTTCCCAGTCCCATTGATCCACATAAATAGAATGTATATTGTCTAATACCTCATCTCGTCTAATCGCATTCATATCTGTATAAATTCCCTTACCAGCATGAAAATCATAGTCCTTTAATGCTTGACGTTTCCATTTTGCAAGCGAATGAACCACTTGTGCATTGCCAGATGTATCAGGTATATCAAAACTAACTGGTCTTTCAACACCGCTAAGATCATCATTTAGTCCTGACTTTGAATCTAAAAATAATGGTGCACTGACCCTCTTTAAATTAAGAGCATTACAAATAGCTCTTTCAAATAGAGAATGAATTAATCCTATCGCCTTTTGCATATGATATATATCCATTACGGCTTTATAATCTCGTGGAACAATTAAACCTCTTGACATTTTATCTCCTCAATTTATCGTTTATTTAAGACTTTTAAATCCTAGTCCATAAACATCATGCACATTACTTATAACAACAAATGCACTTTGATCAGATTTATTTATAAAGTGAATTAATTTAAGATATTCCCTTCTTCTTAATATAACATTTATTATTTTCTTATTTTCCGATGTATATCCACCTTTACCACTTACAAAAGTAAAGCCTCTATTTATATCATCTTTTATAAAATTTGTAATAATATCTGGATTATTGGAAATAATTTCAACCTTAACCCTTGATTCAAACCCAGATATTACTTTATCTATTACAAGTCCATTTATCAATATCCCTAAAAATGCATACATACCAAATGATATGCCAAATGTTAAACCTGCTCCTAAACTCACAAATGAATCCGCTATAAACAATGCTTTGCCTATTGCCATACCAGTATATTTATTTATAATTTTCGCAATTATATCAGTTCCGCCAGTGGATGCATCATAGTAAAAAACAATTGCAATACCGATAGCCTGTATTAAAATACCATAAATTAAATTTAACAATAAATCATCCACTAAAGGTTCTTTAATAGCGACAACCGCCTCTAAAATTGCAATTAAAATAGAAAGCAAAAAACTCGAATACATAGTATACCCAAGAAATTCTTTGCCTATAAAAATATAAGCTAATATAAACAATATTAAGTTAAGAGCCAAAATAATAAAACCTATATTTATATTTGGTGCAAAATTGCTAATTATAATGGATGCCCCTGTAATTCCACCAGTAGCTAAATGGGGAGGAATTAAGAAAAAATACAATCCCAAAGCCATTATAATAACTCCAAAATTTATCATTAAAAATCTTGCTATTCTTTCTTTTTTAACACTTTTATTTTCCTTAATATTTGTCATATTTATGCACCTCTACACAATTTAACCATTAATATTTCCACAGCTAATTTAGGCTCTATCTTACCAGTTTTTAAAACATACTCAGTTTTTAAACACTCCTGTAACTTTAACGATAATTCTTTTTTAGAATACGCCTTACTTTGAGATAATTGTCTATTTAATATAAAGGTGGGAAGTTTTAATTTTGATGCCATAACAGATGGACTATATCCCTTATTATAATATATTTTTATATTAAATAAATTTTTATAATGTCTTGATATTATTGCTATAATCTTAACTGGTGGCTCTCCCTCATAAATTAATTTATTATAAATTTTAAATGCCATTTGCATATTCATATAACCCAATGCATCAACCATATCAAAAATTGATTTTTGAATTGATTTTTTCCAAATAGCATCCAAATCTTCTTTGGTTATATCCTCTCTATTTCCGACATATGATACCAATTGTTCCAGTTCGTTTATAACGTCATATAATCGCTTTGAAGAACCATATTCCAGATACCCTGTATCATCAACCATTGAATTTAAAACTTTTGGTTCAATATTTTTTCCATGTGATTTTAATGTTTTAACAATCCATTTAGGAAATGTCCGTTTATCCAATGTTCCAAATTCTATAACTGAACCTTTTTTAATGAAATTTTTATATATTTTCTTTCTTTTATCAGGCTTATCTTCCAACAAAAAAAATACAACCGCAAACTCTGAGGGATTATTAAAATAATTAATTAATGCCTCCTCTTCGTCTAGGCTCATTCCCGTTTTTTGAGGTTTAAAATATGGAGTATTTTTGATAATTACCATTTTTTTATCGGCTAAAAACGGCATAGTTTCAACTGCTCCAATAATATCACTAACCCCTGATATTTGAGCATCTATCTTCGTATAATTAAAATCTGTATATTCATTATCTACAATATTATCCTTGGCAACTTCCAATGCAGATTTTATGAGATACTTTTCTTGCCCAAAAAATATATACATTGGAGCTATAGAATTATTTTTAACATCCTTATGAAAATCAAGATATGACATATCTCACCTTCAATCATATACTAATCTCAAATTAATTTTCTATATATACCAATTTAAATAATCGTTTTTATTTGTAAATAGTATTAATTATTAAAGTTAACAACTACAATTCCATTTATCATTTTAATACCACTTTGACTTGGGTAAACCCCCATTTGCGAATATTCATAAGAATTAATAATATCATCAATTTGTTTTGGAGTTGCAGCTACTGCACCCACATTTAAAGTATTGTTAATAAATCTTATAGTTCTATCAGTAGCATAACTTGGTCTAGTACCAGCCAAATCATTAAAACCTATATACTTTTGCCAAATCCCTGTATCTTCTATAATTTCAGGATATATATCTCCACCGTGAACGTAATAACTACCGCTAGAAGCCATAATTGCAATAGGTGTATCTCTTTCATACCCCTCAACAGCTTCAATTCTTGAATAAAGTCTATTTTCAAATAATAAAGTGGCATCATAAACCTTATCCATCTTTAAATAATATACAGAAGACAATATCATATTCGACATAACAGTAATCACAATTACAACCAAAGTAATAATTTTAAGAACTACTGCCCTATTTTCTCGCCTTTCTATGCCTTTACTATCTGTATTATTAAATTTCTCATTGATATTTTTTACATCTGTTATATATGCCTCAATATTAAAACCATTATGTTTGCCAGCTTTATATTCCGCTATATCATAAATATGCCATTCATGCATAGATATTAATAAAACATACACCAAACATAATGCATATACTGTAAGAACACTGGCACTACTTTCGGGTGCAATAATGTCAACAATATTAAGACAAAATGGTAATATCATAAAAGCCACAAGAGCCATTGTATCATAAATTTGAATCTTTCGGTATAGTATTTTTTCAATCGAATAATATCCTAGTAGCCCAAACATTAATACATTAGAATATATTTGGAATACATTAACTGTAAAAAATCTTTCACCGCTAAAAAATTCCCTAACTCCACGAATAGTTCTACTTAGTAAATATGGTAAATCACTTATATTTATTGCTCCCATATTGCTAATACCTTTATAATTATTTAAAACTATTCCAAGCATTGGATATATTTGTTTTATAATTAACATATACAAAATAATACCCAAAATACCCATTGCTATAAATTGAAATATCTTTGATATTTTTGATTGGGAATCCATATACCAATTTCTAAGTATTAGCATAATACATAAGGTCATACTTACCCCAATATATGATTGATATGCAGCCAAGCTAAGCATTAAAAATACCGCTCCTAAAATAAATCCAAATTTATATTTATCGGTTATATAAACCGCTAATACAGAAAATATAAGTGCAAAAGAATAGACCTGTACCATGAATAAATATCCAAATCCAGTTGCTAATGTTGGAAAGGAAAGTAGTATAAACACAGTTAATATTTTCATAAATTTAGAATTAATTTTAAGCATATCTATTATTAAAAAAATCAATACCCCAAATATACACGCAGATATAACTCCTATCAACCAAGGATTCATCACATTTGTTATTCCGCCTATAAATCTTCCTGATCTTACAACTGCACCAGATTTGTAAAAATCGTGCAAATAATCTTCATTAGCAAATCTACGAGTAAAGAAACTGCCATGAATTATAAAAAAAGCTAACATAGTCCATTTAAAAACAAACATAAAATCAGCTTTTTTATTTGCAATCATCTTACCCATGTTCTGCATAACATACTCTCCATATTAAATAACTATTCAAAATAAAATTAGTATTAAATATCCCTCACTAAAACCCATTATACCACAATGTTTTATGGGCATGAAAAAAAACTCTCCAAACGTAAGTTCAAAGAGTTTTTATATTTTATACGCAACCTGATGCACAACTTCCGCAATCAATGTCAGCTTGATTTACAGGAACTACTAAATATCCATTTCCCATAAATTCAATTTTAATATCTCCCATTTGATCATGAAGCGACTTGTCCATTAAAAAAATCACCTCATGTGAATCGTCAACTAAATCCGTATCTTTTTTCTCATCCAGAGAAAGTCCAAGAGTTGGACCCGATCAGCCCATACCTGCTAAGAAAATCCTGACATTTCTAGGCTGTTGCGGTTGAGAATCAAGGATTTTTTTAACTTCTGCTACCGTTTCCGGTGTAGTTATAACTTGCATTACGATGCCTCCTATTCTCGTGTATTTTAAATTTTATATCATACACGTCATTGTGTACTACGAGTAATATTATACCACAATTATAGCTTATTCAATCTATTATTTTAGACTATTTTATTTTTGAAGTTTATAAAATTATTTTATTTGTTGATATATACATTTACCAAAAATCAAATTAGAGTAGTTAAATCTCTATTAAATTTATTTATCTTTCGTAAATTTAATATTAAAGATTAGAATATAACTTATTAATGTATTTAACCGCCCTCATTGCACTGGAAAAAGCAAACTGGAGATTATAACCACCACAATTTCCTACTAGTTCAATTGCCTCACCTATTACAAAAACTCGATTATTTGATTTTAAATACATGGTTTTATTATCTATTTCATCTATTTTCACTCCACCTATTGTAACTATCGCTTTATCAATAGGCGATTTTTTTATAATATTTAACTTATATTTTTTAAACGCATCAACCAACCTAACCAAATCTTTATTTTTTAGATTTGCACAAGTACATTTATCCAGATTCAATTTTTCAAATATTAATTTTATAAAATTCTCAGGAACACTATTAAATTGATCATGCTTTAAAATAGATTCCTTATCCATAAATATATTTTTAAGAAGTTTTTTAGGATTTTTCTGCGTAGATTCCACAATAAATTTTCTTAATTTTTCAGCACTTATATTCGGGATAAAATCAACACTAAACTCATCACCAATATACGCATAATTAGATAAATCATAAATTACAGGTCCAGTACAAAATTCTTCTGCAAATAATAAACTCCCACTAAATACACGTTTTTTGTACTGTATCTGAACTTCGATGCTAACCCCTTTTAATCTGCTAAATATGTTTTCATTAAAATACAAATAGCACATTGCTGGCTTAAAAGGTGCGATGTCAAAATGTTTAGATATTAACTCCCCATCTGAACCAGTGGCTTTATAACTTGCACCACCTGTGGCTATTACAATAGATTTAGTTTTATAAATTCCCTTATTTGTTTCTACAGTAATTACATCTTCAATATCCATAGTGTTATTAGAGTTTTTATCAGTTATTTCATTGATATTTCCTTTAATCTCACATAGAACATCATTTTCTAACATTTTATCTTCCAAATACTCATTTTCTAAAGTTTTATTTCGAGAAAAATCTATCTTTGTAACCCTTTCATTATATTTAAGCTTATGTCCACGTTTATTTATTTGATTTAAGAAAAAATCTACAACTGATTTAGCACTTTCGCTTTTAGGATATACGCTTGTGTTATATACTACAAGAGGTAATCCATTTTCTTCAAAATAATCCATAAGCTGTCTGTTGTTGAATGAATATAAAATAGGTCGTACAAAAGACGGGTGAGTGTACGAACTCACCAAACTCTTGACATCTTTAGTCTGAGTTAAATTACATCGTCCACCACCCGTAATTGATAATTTTTTTCCAACAACTTCATTGCTTTCAAGCCCCAGTGCTTTTATATCACTAGATATATTAGAAAGAGCAAATAATCCAGATGCTCCCATTCCAATAACTATTACATCGTACATATTTACGCTCCTAAATATGCCTGTTTTACTTCTTCGCTTTCTAAAAGTTCTTTTCCAGAACCATCAAGAACTATTTTCCCAGTTTCAAGAACATATGCGTAATTAGATATTTCAAGAGCAACCTTTGCATTTTGTTCAACTAACAAAATAGTAACGCCCTCTTTATTTATCTCTCTAATAATGTCAAATATATCCTTAACTATAAGAGGTGCTAATCCCAAAGAAGGCTCATCTAACATCATTAACTTAGGCTTAGTCATAAGTCCTCTACCAACCGCAAGCATCTGCTGTTCTCCACCAGACATAGTCCCAGCCTTTTGTTTAATCCGTTCATGTAACCTTGGAAATAAATCAAATACCTTCTCCATATCCTTTTGAATTTCAAGCTTTTTATTTCTAGTATAAGCACCCAAAATCAAGTTTTCTCTAACAGTTAAATTAGGAAAAACTCTACGTCCCTCGGGAACTAAAACAATACCTCTTTTAACAATTTCTTTAGTTTTACTCTGCACTATATCTTCATCACGATGTATTATTTTTCCCTGATGTCCTCTTTCAAGTCCTACTATAGTCCTTAATAAAGTGCTTTTACCTGCACCATTTGCACCTATGAGACTAATAATCTGTCCTTCTGGTACATCTATATCAATTCCTCGCAATGCTTGAATACCACCGTAACTAACATGCAAATCTTCAATTTTTAGCACGTCTATCTCTCCCTATATAACAGTATTACACTGCATTCTCCTCATCAAAATCAACACCCAAATACGCCTCAATAACTTTAGGATCATTTTGTATAAATTCTGGATTACCCTTAGCAATAGTCGCACCGTAATCAAGAACATAGATATTATCACAAATTCCCATAACAACTTTCATATGATGTTCTATCATCAAAATTGACACATCAAATTTATCTCTAATTTCACGTATAAAAGCCATTAATTCAATTGATTCTTGAGGATTCATCCCAGCAGCTGGTTCATCTAATAACAATACGTTTGGATCAGTTGCCAAAGCTCTAGCAATCTCTAATTTTCTTTGTCTACCATATGGTAAATTATCTGCTCTTTCATCTTTCACATCTATAAGTCCCATAGTTTCAAGAAGATTTATAGACTTTTCTTTCATTAATTTTTCTTCTTTACGATATCTAGGAAATCTTCCCACCGACTCAAATAAATTAGATTTAAGCCTTAGATGATTAGCGACCAAAACATTATCTAAAACGCTTAATTCTTTAAATAATCTTATATTTTGAAATGTTCTCGCAATACCGAGTTTAGTTATATCATGAGACTTTTCCTTAGTAATATCCTTTCCTAAGAAAAAAATCTTACCCGATGTTGGAGTATAAACTCCAGTAATCATATTAAATGCAGTTGTCTTACCTGCTCCATTTGGACCTATTAAACCTGCAATTTCATTTTTCTTTAAATCAATTGACAACTCAGATACCGCTGTTAAACCGCCAAATTGCATGGTGATTTTTTCAGTTTTTAAAACAGTGTCCATAACACACCTACCCTTTTTCTTCTACACTTTGAACGGATTTCTCTTTTTTCGATTTAAATCTTGAAAAAAGACCATCCCAGCTAAATTCTTTCCTACCCATTAATCCTTTCGGATAGAATAGAATTACCAGCATAAGTAGTGCAGAGAAAATTACCATTCTCATACCGGGGATACCGTCAAGATGAAAATTTCCAATATTAATAGCTTGATCTAAAAATCTCATCTTTTCAAGCATAACCGTAACTACAACCGCCGAAATAACTGAGCCAGTTATACTTCCAATACCACCTAATACAACTATCAATAATATATTAAATGTAAGGACAAACCTAAACATAAGTGGGTCAATAGAACGTATTAGATGTGCCAATAAAGCTCCACCTACACCCGCCATCATAGAACCTATGACAAACGCCATCATCTTATGTTTATATAAATCAATCCCCATTGCTTCAGCAGCAATTTCATCTTCTCTAATCGCCTTTAATGCACGTCCATGGCTACTATTTATCAAAAATACCATAAATACAATTGCAACTATCGCAATTCCCCAACTCCACCATACATTTGTGAACTTATCTATACCTTTAAGACCAAGCGCACCATTGGTCAAAGATTGAGTATTTGTAAAAATAATTCTTATTATCTCACTAAAACCTAAAGTCGCAATAGCTAAATAATCATCTCTAAGCCTTAATACAGGTGCACCTATTATCCATGCAATCACGCCTGTAACAATTGCTGCGATTATAATCGCAAGTGGAAATGACATATCTACATTTTCAAGAAACGGAACTATTGGCTCAATAAAAAAATTCATCTTCTTAGTAGCTGGATCCATTGTTAACAGAACAGAAGTATATGCTCCTAATGCCATAAAACCAGCGTGTCCTAACGAAAATAATCCCGTAAAACCATTGATTAAATTCATTCCTAACGCCAAAGTAATATATATTCCAGCAAGATTTAAAATTCTCATTTGATAATTGTCAAATGACTTATTAAACAATAAAAGAATTACGAAGAATACTGCTATAGAAATAATTGTAAGCCAGCGATATGAACGCTTTGAATTTTGTAATTTAATTTTTTCCATATTACACCTTCTCCGTAACATTTTCACCAAGTAGACCTGATGGTTTGACCATCAAAATTACGATTAAAAATATAAATGCAAATGCATCACGATAACCCGTTAATAGTGGGAAAAACGCAACGATCATAATTTCCAAAAATCCTAATAAAAATCCACCTAACAAAGCACCTTTAATATTTCCAATTCCACCAATAACAGCGGCTATAAAACACTTGAGTCCTGGCATTAAACCCATTACAGGAAGTAACTGTGGATATCTAAATCCCCACATAACCCCGCCAAAACAAGCAAGACCTGAACCTATGGCAAAAGTAACAGAAACAATACTATCAACACTTATACCCATAAGACGTGCCGCCTCATAATCCTTAGAAACAGCCCTCATAGCCATTCCCGTTTTAGTTTTATTAACAATAAATAAAAGCCCTGCTAACAACGCAACAGTAACTATTGGAATAAAAAATGTAATACTTACAATCGAAACATTGCCGATTACAAGCACCTTAGAAAAAATATCAGGAACTGGGAATGCCTTTGGTCTACCACCAAAAACTACTACACCCAAATTCTGAAGTAAAAATGAAGCCCCTATTGCAGAAATCATAACAGAAATACGTGGTTGATTTCTAAGTGGTGAATAAGCAATTTTTTCAATTAACATACCAAAAATAACAGTAACTATTATCGCTATGAAAATAGCCATATACCATGGAAAAGAAAAAAAAGTAGTCGTCATCAAATAAAATGCCATGTATGCACCGAACATAAATATTTCGCCATGTGCAAAATTAATTAGTCGTAAAATCCCGTAAACCATTGTATAACCAATTGCCAAAAGTGCATACAAACTCCCGAGAGAAACCCCATTTGAAAAATGTTGCAAAAAAATACCAAAACCCATATATATCTCCCGTTTTTACAAATGGTGGCGTGTTAAAATAACACGCCACATTAACTTTTTAAATCTACTTAGTTGGATCTATTATAGTCTTATAAACAAATTTTCCATCTTCAACAGTTTTAAGAATAGCACTCTTAACCGCATCACCATTTACATCTAAACTAATCATACCAGCTGCCCCTGGGAAATCTTTTGTTTCTGCAAGTGCATCTCTTATAGCCTTTGGATCAGCAGAACCTGCTTTTTTAATAGCTTCAAGTATAACCAAATAAGCATCAAAACTTAAAGCAGTAACCGCTGCTGGCTCCTTATTGTATTCAGCACGGTATGCATCTAAGAATGTAGATGACATTTCAGTAATAGGAACTTCCGAAGCAAAGAATGTAGATAATGTAGCACCATTCACTGAATCGCCACCGATATCTATAAATTCTGGAGTTTCCCATGTATCAGCACCTATAAATGGAATATCTAGTCCTTGCTCTCTAGCTTGCTTAATAACAAGAGCTGACTCTGAGTAGTTACCAGGTGCAAAAATTACATCTGGATTTGCTCCTGCAACGTTTTGAAGTTGAGCAGTAAAATCTTGATCTCCTGTATTATAATTTGCTATTGCAACTATACAATCATCATCACCAGTAAGTTTTTTAAATTCTTCTGTAAAGAATTTAACCAAACCAACTGAATAATCATTTGAAATTTCTTGAATTATACCAACTTTTTTAGCTCCTAATTCATCATATGCATAGCGTGCCATAATAACACCTTGGAATGAATCAATAAAACACACTCTGAAATAATAATCATTACCCAAAGTTACAAGTGGATTTGTACAAGACGCTCCAACCGCTGGAACCCCTGCATCAGAAACTATTGGACCCGCTGCCATTGAGAATGATGAACCCCAAGAACCAATAATTGCAACTACTTTTTCTTTATCTACAAGACGAGTTGCAGCATTTGCAGCCTCTACCTTATCTGACTTATTATCAACAACTACTAATTCTACCTTTTTTCCCAATACTTCTGGGAACATCTTGTTAGCTAGTTCAACCCCTTCTACTTCCATAGCGCCACCGGCTGCATTTGCACCAGTCATAGGCTCAAATACACCTATTTTGATTACATCATCCGCACCACCAGTTTCACTTGCAGTACCAGAATCAGCAGAATCATTTGCTGAATTATCTGCACCACCTGATGCACAACCCGCAAAAACCAACATTGATACTAAAAGTAATGCCAATAATCTTTTCATAAAGATTCTCCCCTCGTTACTTTGTTAAAAATATTGCGTTTCCTTAATAAACTAATTAATTTTATCATCATTTTTATCTGTTAGTCAAATCAAAATACTTCCTAAAATAGCCTATTAAAACAATTTCCAAAATTTTCAGATAATTATAATTCAGAAATTTCAACATTTATAGCTAAATTTATTAATTTTTATAATTTTTTAATATTTGTGATATTTTATTTATCCACTTTATATCCATTTGGATTATTAGTCTGCCAATTCCACGAATCCCTACACATATCCTCAATATTTTTATGTGTCTGCCAAGATAGCAAATCCTTTGCCTTACTTGCATCCGCATAGCAACTAACCGCATCTCCCTCACGTCTATCTATTATCTCATAAGGCACACTGACATTATTTACCTTAGCAAAAGTCGTTACCATCTCTAAAACGCTATATCCATTTCCTGTACCAAGGTTGATAGCCTCGATTCCATCATTTTTTCTAATATAGTTTAAAGCACTTAAATGACCTTTTGCCAAATCAACAACATGAATATAATCTCTTATACAAGTTCCATCAGGAGTTGGATAATCCCCTCCAAACACATTGAGATTACTTCGTTTCCCAATAGCCACCTGCGTAATGTACGGCATTAAATTATTGGGGATTCCAGTTGGATCTTCACCGATTATGCCACTACTATGTGCTCCCACTGGATTAAAATACCTAAGTAAACTAACTCTCCATTTATTGTCTGATAGTTGCAATGCCCTTAGCATATCTTCTATAACAATCTTAGTTTCGCCATATGGACTCACCGCTTGTAGTCTTGCTGTTTCTGTTAAAGGCAGTTCTTCTGGTTCTCCATACACAGTTGCAGACGAACTAAATACAATATTTTTCACATTGGCTTTTTTCATAGACTTTAATAGAGCAATCGTTCCGCCAATATTATTTTCATAGTATTTTAAAGGAGTTTCTACGGACTCACCAACTGCCTTAAATGCCGCAAAATGAATTACTGACTCAATTTTATTTTCTAAAAATATATTATCTAGTAATTTATTGTCCTTAATATCACCCTGATAAAATTTAAGTTCTTTATTTGAAATTTGCTTTATTCTATCTATAACGACAATATCGCTATTGGATAAATCGTCCACAATTACAATATCTTCCCCCGCATCAAGTAATTCAACACAGGTATGACTACCAATATATCCCGCTCCACCAGTTACCAATATTGACATATTTCCTCCTTAAAATTACTTATATTACATATACCAATTTAATGCTATTCTCAAATAAAAATATTTATCAAGTATGCCAGTTCAAATATTACTCAATCGACTGGATAAAAATTCAATTTGCAATTAGTAACTTCCCAATTTGACGCAGAAAATTTTAGATGGCAGTGCAGTTGATAAGAGAAACCTCGAACGGCACGTGCTTGTTTCATATAACCCAAAGTTTACATAAAGTAGATACCGCTAAGGCTAAATTCATCTATATCACACACCATAATTTGACGTGGAAAATTTTAGATTATAGTGGCGTCTACAAATGAAACCTTGAGCGGAGTAAACGATAAAAACTACGAGTGCGACAGATAGTTGTACTAATCAGCGTTAAAAATTTATTTTCATAAGATGATAAGTTAAAGTCCAATTTGACGTGGAAAATTTTGGATGGCAGTGCAGTTGATAAGAGAAACCTCGAACGGCACGTGCTACCTGCACGTAACTGAGAGGTTTGCTCGAAATCAGCTGTGCTGACGCTAAAATTTTCCCGTCAAATATGCTTGGATAAATCCAGAAATATCCCCATCCATAACCGCCTGCACATTAGATGTTTCATACGAGGTTCGATGGTCTTTTACCATGGTATAGGGTTGAAATACATATGAACGTATTTGACTTCCCCATGCTATTTGAGAATAATCGCCTTGTAAGTCTTCAATTTTCTCCTTTTGCTCGCGTATTCTTAATTCTGTTAATTTACCCATTAACATTCGCATAGCAGTAGCTCGATTGCTTATTTGTGAGCGTTCATTTTGACATTGGACTACAACTCCCGTTGGTATATGTGTAATCCTAACGGCAGAATCAGTCGTATTAACGTGTTGTCCGCCCGCTCCTGATGAGCGATAAGTATCTATTTTCAAATCTACAGGATTTATTTCAACCGATGTATCTTCATCAATTTCAGGCATTATATCAACAGATGCAAAACTCGTATGCCTTTTTCCAGATGAATCAAATGGCGATATTCTCACCAAGCGATGGACACCTTTTTCTGACTTTAAATAGCCATATGCATATTCTCCCTCAATGAGCAAACTTACGCTTTTAATGCCCGCCTCTGTATCTGATATTAAATCTAATACCTTTATGGAAAAATCATTTTGATTTGACCAACGAGTATACATTCTATATAACATATCAGCCCAGTCTTGGGCATCTAGTCCGCCTGCACCCGCATTTATAGAAAGTATGGCATTGCTATCATCGTATTCTCCAGTAAGTAGAGTCCTAAGTCTCATAGCCTCAATGGAATCCACTAGATTTTCCATTCTATTTTTTATTTCATCTTCCATGGAATCATCATCTTCTTCAATAGCCATTTCAATTAATATTTCTATTTCCTCATATTCATTATTTAAACTATTATATGCATCAATCGTTTTTTGTATATTTTTTGAACGTCTAAGAGTTTTTTGAGCCTTTTCTTGATTATCCCAAAAATCCACTTCTGACATTAGAGCTTCTAATTCCTCTGATTCATTTTTAAGTGCCTCAGTGTCAAAGTGAATCACCTAAATCCATTAGAGATGTATTTAAAGTTTTTAATTCATTTGAACATCTTTCAATTAGTAGCATCTCATCACCTCTTTTCTAAAGTTTGCACAAACATATGACATACTTTAATGGCATTATCTACCACAACAATGCTTGTATTTCTTGCCACTACCACATGGACAAGGTTCATTTCTGCCTATTTTTTTAGCTTTCCTAACGGGTTCTCTTTTAACAGCTCTATCTCCACTTCCAGATTCACCCGTAATCCTAGCCACCGCCTCACGTTTAGTTTCAGTTCTTACACTTACATGATAGAGGGCTTGCACGGTATCATCTTGAATATTTGTAGTCATCTCGTTAAACATATCAAATCCTTCAATCTGATATGCTCTAACGGGGTCTTCATTTCCGACTGCACGAAGACTTATACCCTGTTTTAATTGATCCATGGCATCAATATGATCAATCCATTTTTCGTCTACGACTCTAAGTAGCATTACCCGTTCTATTTCTCTCATTCTTTCATCAGTTATTTCTTGCTCTTTTAATTTATACATCTTGTTTGCTTCATTTTGGAGTAACAGTTTTAACTCATCTCTTTCTAAGTTTTCTCTAAGCGATAAATCAATAGCACCTTTTTTCAAGAAAAATGAATATAAATGCTCTTCAAGTCCTTTCATATCCCATTCTTCAGAATACTCTGAACCACTTGTATAAAGGGCTACAGTTCTATCTATAACTGATTTAATCATTTCGGTTATGGATTCTTGTAAATCTTCGCCATGAAGAACCCTATTCCTCTCACGATAAATGATTTCACGCTGCTTGTTCATAACATCATCATACTGTAAAACGTGTTTACGTATCCCAAAGTTACGTCCTTCAACCTTTTTTTGCGCCCCCTCAATGGATTTTGATAATATATTCGCCTCAAGTGGCATACTATCGTCCATTCCAAGTTTATCAACCATTGCCTTAATATTATCACTGACAAATAATCTCATTAAATCATCTTCAAATGAAATAAAAAATTGTGAAGAACCAGGGTCGCCCTGACGTCCAGAACGCCCTCTTAACTGATTGTCAATACGCCTTGATTCATGGCGTTCTGTTCCTATTATATGAAGCCCACCAGCCTCTTTTACTTTCTTGGCATCTTCTTCGGTAACTTTTTTATGTTCTTCTAAAAGCGTCTTATATCTATCTCTAGCTTCAACAATTATTTCATCATCATATTCAAGCGGGCTGGTAACAAGTGCTAAAATCTGTTCGCTATATCCCTTTTTAGCTAAATCCCTCTTAGCCATAAATTCAGCATTTCCGCCTAATACAATATCCGTACCACGACCAGCCATATTCGTAGCAATGGTAACCGCTCCGTATCTACCAGCCTGTGCAATTATTTCAGCCTCTCTATCATGTTGTTTGGCATTTAAAACTTCATGTTTAATGCCTTTTTTCTTGAGCAAACTCGATAAATATTCTGATGTTTCAATCGATATTGTTCCCACCAAAATAGGCTGACCAATCTCATGTCTTTTTTCTATATCATTTATAACTGCATTAAATTTACCATTTATAGTTCTATACATTGAATCAGGCATATCATCTCGTATTACAGGCTTATTGGTAGGTATTACCACTACGTCCATTCCATATATATGCTTAAATTCTTCTTCTTCGGTCTTAGCCGTACCCGTCATACCAGAAAGTTTTTTATACATTCTAAAATAATTTTGTAATGTAATAGTAGCAAGAGTTTGAGATTCTTTTCTAACTTCTAATTTTTCCTTAGCTTCAATAGCCTGATGAAGTCCATTTGAATACCTACGTCCAAACATAAGTCTACCAGTAAACTCGTCGACAATTATGATTTCTCCCTCTTTGATAACATAATCTACATCTTTTTTCATTAAATTTCTAGCTTTAAGAGCTTGATTTATATGATGGGATATTTCCATATTTTGTGGGTCTGATAAATTTTCAATACCAAAGAAACTCTCAGCCTTATCAACTCCACCATCATCAGTTAAAACGACAGAATGTGCCTTTTCATCAACACTAAAATCAATATCTCTTTTAAGAGTTTGAACAAATCCATCAGCAACTCTGTATAATTCAGTGGATTTTGAACCCTCACCAGATATTATAAGCGGAGTTCTAGCCTCGTCGACTAAAATAGAGTCAACCTCATCGACAATTGCAAAATTAAGAGGTCTTTGAACTAAATTTTCAGCATGGATAGACATATTATCCCTTAAATAATCAAATCCAAACTCATTATTTGTTCCAAATGTTATATCCGCCCTATACGCATCAATTCTATCCTGTCCAGTAACTCCATGAACCACACAACCGACGCTAAGACCCAAAAATGTATATAATTTACCCATCCAGTCCTTATCACGTCTTGCCAAATAATCATTTACCGTAACGACATGAACTCCTTGACCGCTTAAAGCATTAAGATAAACAGGTGCTGTGGCGGTAAGCGTCTTACCTTCGCCTGTTTTCATCTCCGCAGTTCTTCCTTGATGTAAAACTATACCTCCAACCAGCTGAACTGTATAATGTTTCATACCAAGAGTTCTAACGGCAGCCTCTCTTACCACCGCAAATGCTTCTACTAAAATGTCATCTAGCGTCTCTCCTTCTGCTAATCTTTGTTTAAATTCATTAGTATAAGCCTTTAACTGTTCATCGCTAAGGCTTTGCATCTTAGCATCTAAACTCTCTATTTGCTCAACTGTTTTCATTATTTTTTTTATCTGTCTATCATTATCACTGCCAAATATTTTTTTTAGTAATCCCATAAATTTTACCTCTTGCTCCATTCTAATACATCCGATTCAACTTTCTATAATACCTTCGTTTCATTGATTTTGACAAGAAAACAATAATTCCTATCGTTATAATAATATCACCTATAGATAATGTATGTGCAAATGGATACATTTCAGGAATTGGTATAATTTTGCCAAAATATCCAGTAATGGATTTCGCATCGACAAAGGGCATATAATTTATTACATCTCCCATTTTTATAGGCATAAGCAAATGCTCTTGACCAGATATTATAAGCGATTTAAATAAAACAGGCATTTTCATTCCATTTATTATAATTACAATAAAATTCATCAATGTACCAATAAAAATTAACCAAACTCCATTTTTATCAATATTTATAAAAAGACATATAATTAATAGCAAAATCGATACTGGAGTAAACCATATTAATTTATCTGCAAAAACAGAAAATCTGCCTACAAATACAGGAATACACTGTATAATCCCAGATAAAATAATTAAAGCTCCACCCCTTATTTTTATCTCTCTTAAATTCCCAAAATTTCCATTTCGAAAATTTCCTATTATCAGACCTAAAATGACCGCTTCAACAAACATTATGGCCTCCTATCAAATATTAAATAAAAATCTAGTATTGTATTTTAAAATTAGCATCGTTTGATTTTATTCTATTTTCTTAATAATTTATGCACTAAAACATCAATGCCAACATTTATTTTACTTTGAAGGTTTCCAAGAGGATTTTAATGCCACTATCCTATTAAACACCTTATTTCCACCAGCTTTACATGAATCTTTTGAATCTTCACAAAAAAATCCATGTCTTAAAAACTGAAATTTATCTCCCGCTTTAGACGCGTTAAAATAAGGTTCTAACTTACAATTTACCTTTTTTTCAAGTGAATTTGGATTTACTTTGTCCTCTCCATCTTCACCTTTAGAAAGTAAATTATCATATAATCTGACTTCTGCATCTATCGCCTCTTTAGCTGGCACCCAATGTAAAGTTCCCTTAACTTTTCTACCAGTAAATCCCGAACCTGATTTAGTTTCTTTATCATAGGTACAACGAAGTTCTACAACCTCTCCATTATCATCAAAAATTACTTCATTACATTTTATAAAATAAGCATGACGAAGTCGCACCTCATTATCTGGAAATAATCTATAAAATTTCTTTGCTGGTTTAAGCATAAAATCTTCACGTTCTACATAGACCTCTCTACCAAATGGGATTTGTCTGCTACCTAAATCTGGATTATCTGGGTTTAAGTCAGCCTCTAGCATTTCAGTCTGTCCCTCAGGATAATTGGTAATCACCACTTTAAGAGGGTCAATAACAGCCATAGCACGAGGAGCCTTTAATCTCAAGTCCTCTCTTATAAAATAATCAAGATTTTCCGAATCCACAACGCTATTTGCCTTAGCAACTCCAACCTCATCAATAAAATTTCTAATAGCCTCTGGAGTTACACCTCTACGTCTAAGCCCTGATAGAGTGTGCAGACGTGGGTCATCCCAACCATCAAGAGTGCCATTTTCAACCAACTCTCTAATATACCTCTTGCTCATAAGTGTATTAGTCATATTAAGACGTGCAAATTCGATTTGTCTAGGCGGATTTTTCCATGCTCCGATATTATCTAGCACCCACTCATATAAAGGCCGATGATTTTCAAATTCTAGCGAACAAAGAGAATGAGTAACGCCCTCTATGGCATCTTCAACGGGATGTGCATAATCATACATTGGATAAATACACCATTTATCTCCTGTATTATGATGAGACATATGAGAAATTCTATAAAGCACAGGGTCTCTCATATTTAGATTTGGAGACTGCATATCGATTTTAGCACGAAGAACACAGGCTCCATCTTCAAACTCACCGTTTTTCATCTTCTCAAATAATTCCAAATTTTCCTCAATGCTTCTATCCCTATAAGGGCTATTTTTACCAGATTTATTAAAATCTCCTCGATACTCTCGAGTTTGTTCTGGGCTAAGATGGCATACATACGCCTTACCATCTTTAATTAAACCTACTGCATATTTATACATTTTGTCAAAATAATCAGATGCAAAACACATTTTATCCCACTCAAAGCCAAGCCATTTAATATCTTCCTTAATGGCATTAACGTATTCCCTATCTTCCTTAATAGGATTTGTATCATCAAATCTCAAATTGCATTTGCCACCATATTCTGCCTTAATTCCAAAATTTATACAAATCGCCTTAGCGTGTCCAATGTGCAAATACCCATTTGGCTCAGGTGGAAATCTAGTATATACAGGTTCTATAAAATTTTGTTGTTCAATATCTTCATCAATTGCCTGCTGTATAAAATTTCTTGACTGAAATTCATCACTGGCACTTATATTTTCCTTTGACATTTTTCTCTCCTCTATTTAATACTATCTAATACATCTTAATGCGCTTTAATACATCGATTAAAAATGGATATACCCTTTGTACTGATGAAATACTCATACTTTCCATAGGGGTATGTACATCATATAAATTTGGCCCCATGGATATCATATCAATATCACCGAGTTTTTCAATTAAAAATCCACATTCTAATCCAGCATGAATAGCTCCGATTTCTATATCTCTATTATACATTTTTTTCCACGAGTTAGCCATTATTTCTCTAATTTTAGATTCCCGCTTATATTGCCATGCAGGGTAGCCCGAACTAGCTTCTATGCTTGCACCCGTTAACTTTGCAATAATACGCATTCTATCACTGAGTTCATCTATCCTCGATTTTACAGAACTCCTGAGCAAATTATCCAAGTATATTTTATCATTGCTTTCTCTTAAAACCCCAGCATTAGTAGATGTTTCAACAAGTCCATCAATATCATTTGACATACTTTGAACTCCATAAGGCACTAATCTTAAAATATCGACTAATGAGCTAAATGTCCTTTTAGAAAAAGCACCTTTTTTTAATATTTCATTATGTCCTTTTTCTTTCTGCTCTTTTAATATGGATATTTTATTTAACTCAACACTTATATCGGCATCAGAAGTTACATACTCGGATTTTATAATGGATTCTATATGCTCAATTTTACAATTAAAATCTTCAATATCCACCTCATTAATCCCAACTATCGCAGTTGCTTTTTCAGCTATTGCATTTGCCTTTTCCCCACCGCTAACACTAAATATTTGAATTGATGGCACATCTTTTAGACATTGCAACACTCTCCCTAATAATTTTATAGCATTTGCTCTATTTTTATTAATTTCCATGCCAGAATGACCACTTTTTAATCCCCTAATTAATAATTCAAAACACAGATTAGATTTATCTTCAACTCGTTCTATAGGAAGAACTATGCTAGTTCTCATTCCACCAGCACAAGATGCCAAAAGTTTCCCCTCTTCTTCGGAATCTATATTTATAAGTATATCTCCCTTAACATTTGAAGGGTCTAAACCTATCACTCCTCCCATGCCAGTTTCTTCCTCAGCGGTAAATAAAGCTGTAATAGGTGGATGTTCTATATTGGTATCTTCCAAAATGGACATCATCATTGCCACGGCTATTCCATTGTCAGCACCAAGGGTTGTACCCTTGGTTTTTATCAAATCTCCATCAACTACCAAAGGAATTGCATCCTTAGTAAAATCAAATTCAAAACCCTCATTTTTTACACAAACCATATCAAGATGCCCCTGCAAAATCACAGTCGGTGCATTTTCATAACCTGACGTTGCAGGTTTACTTATAATAACATTATGACATTTTTCCCTAATCGTCTTGAATCCTAAATCCTTGCCAAATTGTTCAATAAATTTACTAACTGCCTCTTCATTCCCTGATTCTCTAGGAATTTTTGTCAACTTTTCAAAATTTTTAAATACATTTTCAGGTGCAATTCCTTCTAAAACTCTATTTGTCATAAACTTCTCCCTTTTTATTATTGTTCATTTTCAACCATTTCCATAAACGCATCGCTTACTTTTTTAAACTCATCATCAGACTCAATAAGAGTTAAAACAGGCTCTCCCTCTTGCTCACGATAACTATATAATAATACATTTTCTTCTTCACGTGGCAAAAGTGCAATATACTCATTATTCTCTACTGGAAAAATACCTAAAACATCACAAATGATTTCTTCACCCTCATCGGTTTCAAGATGCATTTGAGTATTCACTGTCCTATCATAATGTTTATGCTCATGATGAAATTCATGTTCATGATGATGTTCATGTTCATGATGATGTTCATGTCCGCAGTTACAATCTTCTGCGTGATTTTTGTGATTTCTATTATTATCGTGCTGTTCATTATTTTTATTTATCATACTATGCTCCTTATTTTTATAAGTATATAATTACACTAATCTTAAATTAACTTAACTATTTAAGACTTTATACAAACCCTAACTTACAATAATCTCCTTCTAAGCTATCAAAAATTTCCAAAGTAAAACACTACAAATTTAATTTATAAATATATCAGTTTATGATATCACATATAAAATACTTTATGTTACATATATTAAATTATATATGTAAAAACTTGACTAAAATTATCTTCCGAATATTCTAAAATTATCTTTATCAATATTTTTTGTAAAACTTATAGCATCAAGGGTTCTTAAGATTGACAAAACAACTAAAATAAGTTAGTATGACATCAATAGTACCCGACACGCCTCTTGATAATGCGTACCAAGTCGGGTAGTTTAATTTTTATATGTCTTATTAAAGACATCAAAATATATCTGTAAGTAATACCAATCTAAAATTAAATTGCTTGAGATTAGTATAAATTGAAAGCATATGAGTATTCAATAGATATATATGCAAGTCTTAAAAGTTTGAACTTAGATATCAAAACAGGGGATTAAAAGGATAAAAAATGAAATATTTAATATATTATGACATTAAAAGAAATTTTCCGTTACGTCGCATATTACTTGCAATTATAGTAGCGTGGCTTGCCATATTCTTTTTTTCTCATTTTTTTGCAAATGATATGACAGAAGATAGATTGCTCGAAAAACTATCTGTTGGAATCATAGACCAAGACAAATCAAAATTAAGCAATATGCTTCTTGCTAATTTTAAACAAAACAAACAATTCTCATCAATGATGGATTTAGAAATAGGAAGTTATGAGAAACTTCACAATAAATTTGAAAAAGGAAATCTAACAGCTATAGTAACTATTCCAAAGGGTTTTACAGATGGATTAATGCACTATCAAAACCTTCCACTTTCAATTCTTATATCAGATAAAAAGCCATTAAAAGCAATAATTTTAACAGAAGTCTTAGATAGCTATTCAGACTATATACAATCTGTTGATGCCGCAACACTTTCAGCATATGAAATACTATCTAAAACAAATATTTCAAAACAAAAATTAAAAAAACACAATGATTTATTTTCTATTCAAATGGTAACATTTGCCTTAAATAGGAATAAATTTTTTTCTTATGAGAAAATTGCCACTTTCCCAACAACAAATTCATTTATATATTTTATATCGGCTATTTTATGTCTTGTTATATGCATTTTATCAACAGGCATAATTTTCACATTATATGATGATGTTAAATCTTTCACAATTCATAGATATAAAATGCATTCTAGTAATTTCTATAAATATATAGCTTCCAAATTATTATCATTTGCAATTGCAATATCACTTATATGCATTTTTATATCCTTACCACTATTTATATATATAGCGATGACATTTAAACAGGTTTTTATAATTACAACAGAACTTTTTGTATTCTCCCTTATGTATATTTCAGTGTTATTATTTATTGGATTAGTTCTATTTTCAGAAACTTCAGCATCACTATTTTGCAATTTGTTTGTATTTGTACTTGGACTAATTGGCGGAAACTTTATTCCATTATCACTTATGCCAAAGACAATACAAAATATAAGTTCATTTACACTTAATTATCAAGTAATAAAAATTTTGATACAATCAATATCTGATGGAGATTTAACAAAGACAAATTATATATTTATGATAATTTGTTTAATTTCAATTGCAATACTTTATATATCATCATGCAAATTAATTAAATTTAAAATAGAAGAGGATGGTGGCAAATTATGCGAAACACTCTCATAATGCTATATTACAGATACCGCTTAATTTTTTCTAATTGGAAAATTTTAATAATCTCTCTAATCTTACCTATCTTTCTTTCATATGGCATCGGATTTTTATTTAAAGATTACTCTGGAATCAACTCTATTCCAATAGGAATTATAGACAATGATAAAAGCGTTGAAACTAAGACTTTTATATCCCAACTTAATAATTCAAAGACGCTAAATCCTATTCTTTATAATGATAAAAAGACAGCTATAAACTCTCTTGAAAATAATCGTATCGAAGCTATTTTTACCATTAATAAAGGATTTGCAGAGGCAATATCTTCTGGAAATACGAAAAAAATAGAAAAAATTGTAAATATCTCATTTTTAGAAAATAACTTAATGGCTGGAGCATTGGGAGATATATTTGCTCGCAATATAATAAAAATATCAAGCCCTTATATTTGTGCAAAGCAAGTAAAAACAATGACAGATGACATATCTTTATATAATAAAACATATATGCGTTCAATTGAACATATGAATAATCCTAAATTTGCATTAGTAGTAGAATCTCAAATAAATAATTCAAATGATAATAGCTCAAAAATTTCTACTAAAAAACTTATAGCAAATCGTTTTGCAATAGGTATGACTTTGGCAATATCATCATTTTACATGATGTATATAGGTGCTTCTACAATAGAAGAGCGAAAAAAAGCAACTTTTTATAGAATTTACGCAACAGGTAATAATCCAAATATAATAATATTTGCATCATATACTTCATTTGCAAGTATAGTAGTTTTGCTCCAACTACTTCTATTAAATATATCTCTAAAAATATTTTCTTATTCATTAATTCCCAGCGTAATGCTATTTATAATTGGTTTTTGTTCAACTATAGTTGGAATATCGCTGCTTACAGCCTCTTTATTTGAAAATTCAGTTAGCTATCAATCGCTATCTATGACACTAGTATTTTTTATATGCCTATTCGGAGGAGCTTTTTGGAGTTTAGAATTAATACCTTCAAATGTAGCATGGATTAAAATACTATCACCAGTATACTGGATATTAGAGTTTTTACTACAGTTATCAAAACATATTAACGCATCAATTATACCTGCACTATATTTATTTATAGTAGGTGTTATCGCTACAAATATTTCATCTATATTAATCAAAAATAGAGCTTAATAACTATTCTCAATCAAAATTCTATAATCACAGCAAGCCATTTTATTTAAACCAAAGATATTAATTTTTTAATAATATTAATATAACTACAATCATCATAATATTAAAATATAAAAGGAGAAACTTATGCAAAAAATATCTCTACCAAACTATCTATCTCTAAATAACGACTGGAAAACAATCCTTAAAGAAGAATTTACAAAAGATTACTTCATATCGTTACAAAATTTTTTAAATGACGAATACAAAAATGAAACAATATATCCTAAAAAAGAAGATATCTTTAACGCACTGAATACAACCCCTTTTAAAGATGTAAAGGTCGTTATATTAGGTCAAGACCCATATCACGGAAAAAATCAAGCACATGGACTATCATTTTCAGTTCAATACGGCATCACTCCACCCCCCTCATTAATTAACATATATAAAGAACTCAATTCAGACTTAAATATCTCACCCCCTAATCATGGTAATTTAACAAAATGGGCAAAACAAGGAGTACTTTTAATCAACACAATACTAACAGTTAGAGCAGGACAAGCTCTATCTCATAAAAAAAGGGGTTGGGAAGAATTTACCAATAAAATAATCACGACATTAGCAAAATCTAATAAACCTATCTGTTTCATATTATGGGGAAAACCCGCTCAAAAATACGAGTCAATGATAACAAAATCATGTCATTTGATTTTAAAAGCTCCTCACCCGAGTCCATTATCATCATATCGTGGTTTTTTTGGTTGCAAGCATTTTTCTAAAGTAAATAATTTTCTAATTTCAACAAATAATAAACCAATTGATTGGCAACTATAATAATTTTTATAAAAACATATTTTTGATAATTAATTCCCATCTCATCTGATATAATTATATTGGAGGTAATTTTATGTCAGTATTAGAACTTGGAAAAATAGGAAAAATTGTTAAATTCGCCCAAGATGATTTCATGGTAAGTGAAGGTGAAAACGGAGATAGTATGTACATCATTTTAGACGGCTCTGCTCATGTATATATTAGCTCATATATGGACTCTCCCATTAAAATACACGAACTAGAAAAAGGAGATTTTTTCGGCGAGATGGCACTGCTAGAAAATGAACCTAGAAGTGCTTCAATAATAGCTACAGAAGATATTACTGCAATAAAAATAGATCAATCTAATTTTGAAGATTTACTTAAACATCATCCAGATATATCCATGAGAATGCTTAGAAGTCTCAGTAATAGATTAAGAAAGACAAATGAAGAATTATCCAATCTCAGAACAAAAATAATGGACAATACAAATTATTCACCTGAATCAATATATAAATCACCCCAAAGTGGTGATGCGTTTAAAGCTAAAGATACCACTTGCACCAATAATGACAAATTTCATGATAAACAAATCGACAATCCCCAAAATTTAAATGAACATCAAGTCGACTATCATACCAATCTAAATGAAAATTCTCATAATTCAATAAACATTTTATCTATTTTGCCAAAACAACATAACAGATATAAATTAGACTTATATACAGATACATACAATAATAAAGTTTTACATAAAAAAATAGTATGTCCAATTTGTAAAATGGTATTTGAAACGGATTTAATAAAAACTTCCAAACTACAACTTGAAAAAGAAGATAAATTTTTTAGAAAAATTTACACACATATGAATCCCTTAGCAAATAATATCTGGACTTGTCCAAGTTGCTTATATTCCAAGACATTTTTTAATTTTCATTCAGTGCCTACATTCAAAAAAGACGCAATACAAAACTTACTTATACAATTAAAGCATAATTATACATTTAACAATAATAATACAGATGATATAAATAAAATTTTCATAAAATATTATTTAGCTATCTACATAGAAGAAAATGCTCCTAGACCAAATATTATCAACTTAGCAAAATATTGGCTTAATTTGTATTGGCTTTATTCCGATGTAAAAGATTCCAAAATGACTGAGTTTGCACTAAACAAGACTCATAAATACTATAAAGAAGCATACTATGCATCAAAGCTAAATATATCTGCTCTTGAAGAAATAAAACTAGCCATTTTAGTATCAGAATTATGCTTTGCTCTTGGAGAGTATAAAGATTCATATAATTTATTGTCAAAATTAATATTAGATAAAAATTTACCAGCTTATTTAAAACAAAAAATTTCTAACTTAATGTATGAAGCAAGAAATTCATTAAAAAATAATGAAACAAATTGATAATGCAAAAGGAGAAATTATGAAATTAAGTGAATTATCAACATCAAACACCATAACTCCTAAAACTTCATTAGAGCAGAGTATATATAAAGTTAATAAAATAAAATACTCAGAGCCAAAACTAGCATATGAAATCGCACACTCTAACTTTAAAAAAATTAGCACTGACAATATCCCTTTATATTTAATGGCACTTCAATTAAAAGCTGAAACTTCTTGGTTTACAAGCCATTTTCAAGAATCATATATGCACGCTCAAGAGCTGCTAAAAATATCAAAAAATAACAATAACTCTTTCTATCAAGCTGCAGCATATATGCTACTTGGTAATATAAATCTTAATATGGATAACTTAGATGAAGCTCTTTTTGAATATAGCACAGGGCTTAAATTAGCACGTATTTCACAAAATACAGAAATAGAACAATTAATATTAAATAGAACAGGACAAATTTTCGGACTGCTAAATTCACACGAGCAAGCTCTTGATTATCATCAACAAGCTCTTGAACTAGCAAATTTAAACAATTTACCTAATGGAACAGCTATTAGCTACTTATACATAAGTCAAACTAAATCTGCACAAAACGATTTTATATCAGCCCTTGAATACATTAACAAAGCGACACAAATATTCAAAAAAACCGACAATAAACTTGGAGAAGCTTCTTCATTGTTTCATAAAGCTATTATATTTATAAATAATCGAGATTACAAAAATGCCAAAATTTGCCTTATTGATACTCAAAGCATACAAAATGAAATAGGCGATATGGAAGGTCATGTAAAAACTAACATCAAGATAGCAGAATTATATTTTAAAGACAATCAAATAGCACAGGCAAAACAAATAGCACTTTCAACACTAAATAATTTAAAATCAACAACTAGCGACAAAAATATATCTGCATTATTATTATTGCTTTCAGAAATATATGAAAAAAATAAAAACTATAAAAAAGCTCTTTATTACTATAAGCAACATCACTTAATAGATAATAATATATATTCAGAACGAATAAATGAACGACTAAATTCACTTCGTCTTCAATCCCAAATAAAACAGACAAATCACGAAAAAGAAATGTTTAGAATTAAAAATGTTGAATTGAACGCCAAAAATAAAAATTTAAACACATTATATGATTTGATAAGCGTAATTTCTGAAATAGGTCAAAATATAACATCTACATTGAATTTGCAAGATGTTTTTTCTCGTATTTACAAAAATGTAAATAAAATAATGAATGTATCTACTCTTGGAATAATATTGCATAATAAAATTGAAAACACATTAGAATATCCATTATTTATAACAGATGACAAATTAATTCACTATCCAACAAAAAAATTTGGTAGTGCTAATAGTCTTAGTTCATTGTGTATACAAAATAAAATGGATATATTGGTAAATGATTATAAAAAAGAATATAAAAATTATGAAAACATGACTTCTGAGATACCATCCATACCATCATCTCAATCTATGATATATGTTCCATTAGAGTTTAATAAAGAAATTTTAGGAGCAGTAAGCGTTCAATCAGATAAAAATAATGTGTTTGATAAAAATCATGTTAATGCATTAAAAGCACTTGCATCATATATAGCAATCGCAATACTAAATGCACAAAAATCAGAAAAATTGGAAAAAGAAATTAAAGAACGCGAAAAAAATCAACTAGAACTTGAAAAACTTAACAAAAAACTTCAGCAAATGTCTTATATAGATGCGTTAACAAAAATCCCTAATAGGAGACATTTTATGGATAGGCTTACAGATGAATTATATCGTGCAAAGAGAAATCAAAGCCCTTTATCCATTATCATAGTAGATATAGATAAATTTAAAGAATATAACGATAATTATGGTCATATAAAAGGTGATATATGTTTAGAAAAAGTTGCAAATATATTAAACACAAGTCTTGCTCGACGTACAGATTTTGTAGCGAGATATGGCGGAGATGAATTTGTTATAATTTTACCTGATACTGAACTTAATGGTGGCATACATCTAGCAAATCAAATAATGCAAAATGTCAGAAACGCAAATATAGAACATAAATTTTCAAAAATTGCTCCTCATGTAACTATTACAATGGGAATATACGCTGAAATACCGCCACAAGATATGACTTTAGAACAAATAGTTCATTTAGCCGATAGTTCGCTATATGCTGCGAAACAAGCTGGAAGAAATAGAGTAGCTGGAAATATATATCCTCTTCCAGAATAGATTAATTGTTCTTGCAATCTTCAAATAAAATAAATAAGACCAACCGCATAATTGCAATTAGCCTTACTATGGTGCCCAGAGGCGGAATCGAACCACCGACACGAGGATTTTCAGTCCTCTGCTCTACCGACTGAGCTATCTGGGCAAATTTTATAAGTAAATTTACTACGCATTTGGTCGTTGTGTTCACTCGCTCAATCTGTTACGTATATCTATATACGTGTCCTCTTTCACTCATTCCACGCCTACAACTGCTTGCAACTTTACTTCTAAAAACTATTTAATTCTAAACATTTTTATCTATATATATTGGCGGAGAGGGTGGGATTCGAACCCACGTGGGCTTGCACCCTAACGGTTTTCAAGACCGCCCCGTTATGACCTCTTCGGTACCTCTCCAAAGTGGAGCGGAAGACGAGATTCGAACTCGCGACCCTCGCCTTGGCAAGGCGATGCTCTACCACTGAGCCACTCCCGCAATATTTAATTTGGTGCGGACGAAGGGACTTGAACCCCCACGTCATAAGACACTAGAACCTAAATCTAGCGCGTCTGCCAATTCCGCCACGTCCGCATATGGTGGGAGTAATAGGGCTCGAACCTATGACCCTCTGCTTGTAAGGCAGATGCTCTCCCAGCTGAGCTATACTCCCATTTCATAAACACATTCACTACGCATTTTACCGCTTAGAATAATTGACTAACTTTATTTTATTTGCAAACTCTAAATCTGCTCGTGTCCATATTACTATTATAAATCGCTTAATACAGTACAAACCTAAGCATTAAAGGTTTGAATGATTTACTTAAATATGGTGCCGGAGATCGGACTCGAACCGATACGATACTAGGTATCACGGGATTTTAAGTCCCGGGCGTCTACCAATTCCGCCACTCCGGCATATGTGGCTCCAAGGGTGGGACTCGAACCCACAGCCTATCGGTTAACAGCCGAGTGCTCCACCATTGAGCTACCTTGGAACATTCCATGTTTTAATGCTTAACTTCTGTGTTCGGTATGGGAACAGGTGTATCCACTCCGCCATTATCACCAGATTTTTTTATATTATACAATAGACCTTCAAAACTGCATAGTATCCATCAAATCATTTTTATTGGTCAAGTCCTCGACCTATTAGTATCCATCCGCTTAATATATCTCTACACTTACACGCTGGACCTATCTACCTGTTGGTCTTTCAGGGGTCTTACTTCCTTATAGGAATGGGAAATCTTATCTTAAGGGTGGCTTCGTGCTTAGATGCCTTCAGCACTTATCCTTTCCATACGTAGCTACTCTGCAGTGCTTCTGGCGAAACAACAGATACACCAGCGGTATGTCCATCCCGGTCCTCTCGTACTAAGGACAGAT
>PDWI01002140.1_pt1 | contig 30257 bp, 20 predicted proteins | sample 1430891 | NCBI WGS metagenome assembly PDWI01 (sample SAMN01162508, study PRJNA174530) | Oral metagenome, whole genome shotgun sequencing project. | biome: Marine environment; feature: Marine mammal; material: Swab sample of the gingival sulcus; isolation source: swab sample of gingival sulcus... | reverse complement strand
CTGCTTGACCGTGTCAATGCCCAGATCCGCTTCCAGATCCAGGTCCGGTTCAGCCGTGATATCCGGACCACTGACCGGATCTGACGCCGGGGCCGGGGCTGATGGGCCTGATTCAGGTTGTGCCGGAGTACCCTGGGGGGGAAGATGGCTGCTGATATACTCAGAAATTTTGCGTATGGTATTCAGTTCCGACAGGCTGATATCCTCGGGTACGGTCAGACCAAAGGAGTTGGTGATCTTACCAAAGGTCTCCACCTGTTTGACCGTGTCAATGCCCAGGTCTGCTTCCAGATCCAGATCCGGTTCCAGCATGTCATGGGTATAGCCGGTCTGGCTTGCGATCAGATCGGTGATTTGGCCTAAAACATCTGTGGTCCCTGCATTGTACGCAGATTTTACGGGTTGTTCTACCCCGGCCGATACCGCTGGTTTAGGGGTATCATGCCCAGCTGTTTTAGGGCCTTTCTCCGTCACAGCCTCCTGGACCATTGTATCTTGATCATCCCTGGGAAAAACACACAGGGTTTTATTTGTGATGCCCAGTATGGGTTCCGGGTTACCGGAAATCCGGGCCAGCCAATCATGGTAATCCGGATTGTTCTCCACGTCCGCCTCCTGAACCCGGTCCACCATTAAAAAGGCAAAATGGGATCCGAACCCGGCACTGAAATGCAACCCAAACCGATAAGTATCATGGCCTGATTGTGTAAAATTCAGATCTGAAAATTCGGCCGGCACATGGTCCAGATTGGCCACAGGCGGAAATGTATTTTTCTGCAGGCCTTTGACCAGTATGGCATCCTCAATACCCGCACCCAGGGTGTGGCCGGTATATCCCTTGGTGTTGGTAATTGTGATCTGCTTATAATTATCAGGAAACGCGGACTTCAGGGCCTTGACTTCAGCTGAGGCACTGCCCCCCCGGGCGGGTGTAAAGGTTTCATGGGACATGAAGACCAGTTCATTGGCTATCTCCTCACGGGATATGGCGTTTTGCCTCTCCACCTGTTGCATAAAATTATTCAGTTCACTGGCAAGGTGGTCCACATCAATTCGGGAGGGGTGAAATGCGCTGTTGCCGATATAGGACCCCATTATCCGGGCCTGACCGTTCAATCCCCTTCGCTTCAGGGTGTCTTGCCGTTCCACAACCAGTCCTACGGCACCGGAACCTAAAATGGTACCGCTCCGGTCCTCATCAAAGGGTTTGGCAGCATCTGACACCACTTCCTTGCTGGTGGCAGCACCCATGGCCAGAAAACCTGATCCCACCCACGCCATCTGAGCTTCGGTGGTTGCGGCTTCCCCGCCGATAACAATCACCCTGTCGCACCGGCCGGTGCGAATCCAATCCTGGGCCACGCCAATGGCCTGGGTGGTGGATGCACATGCTCCGGTCAGGTGCATATTGGGACCTTTTGCCCGGACAAGCTGGGCAAAATGTGCGCAGCCCAGGGAGACAATGTCAAAAAGGATATTACGTTCAAATTTATACTGACCGTATACTTTGCGCCGCTCACGGATCGTAAAAAACCAGTCCGTTATCGATTCTTTGATCTCCCTGTCCTTGAGATGCTCCATCAGGTGATAGTAGATGTTTTCCAGCTCATCATAGGGTTTGACATAAAACTTATTGTAATAGTACGCATTGAGATGATACAGCAGAGTTTCAAAACCTGGAAAAACACCCGTCATGATCACGCCGGTTGTATCCTGCATCTCCTTGGGCAGAACAAATGCGTCCGGGATAAGACTGCCGGTGGAGGTTTTTTTATAGCTTTGGACCAGGGGGATGTGGGCGTCCTTCAAGGCTTCAAGTCCTGCGGCCATGGCCAGCTCATCCACAAGGTCAAACTTGCGGCTGATGCCGTATTCAGAAGACAGATCAAAATATCCCAGTTTCCCGGCCAGCTGGATCACGTCGCTGGTGTGCTCAATATCCACAAACCTGGCATTACCGCTGGGTTCTTTGAATACCCGGGTAATATTCATGTCCAGGATTTTGTTTTTCTCTTCCTCGGTCAAAGGCTCAATGAAATTATTGCCGGCCAGAATACGGTCAAAGTTTTTCTCATTGAAGACCTGGTGCCCTTTGCCCGGCAGGCCTATGGAAACACCGGCGATACAGACAGAACCGGTATACAGGCCTAAATTTTCAACGGCAGCCAGGGCATTTTTCTGCTGGAATACTTGATATTCGCGCTGAAGTGCTTCCTGAACCAGAGTTTGGTTCTGCGCTAAAAAGGTGTTGAAATCCACATCGTTGTGCACCACCTCTCTGGGAACGTCTGTTTTTTCCAGGCCCTTATTCTTCAGGCTTTGGGGGGCAACGGTCATCACTTCCCTGGGGGCTGGTTGCTTTGCCGGAACAATATCCTTTGCCTGGGGTGTGATAAACTGCGCTGCAGCCAGATTAAAACTTTCATGCTCTCCTTTTTTGGCATCTGCCGTGGGCATGGATTCCGGATTGTCAATGGAGATATTTTTCAACAGATTACACAACAGTCTGCCCGGGCCGATCTCAATAAACCGTTGGCTGCCCTTCTCATGCACCCCTTTTACGGATTCCACAAATTCCACAGGGGAGACGATCTGGCGTGCCAGATGGGTCCGTATCATCTGTGCATCCGCAGGATAGGGTTTAGCTGTCAGGTTTGAGATGATCTTATGGGCATTTTCAAGATTGAACTCCACAGACTCAAGGGTCTTGGCCATATTGGCTGCCGCAGATTCCAATAGCGGGGTATGGAAGGGTGCGGACAAGGCCAGTTTTTTATGATAGATATCCTTGTCTTTAAGATAAGCACAAAACTGATCTATGCCTTTTGTTGTACCGGCAATGGCGGTCTGCTTCTCACTGTTTTTGTTGACCAGCCAAATATCTTTGATACCGGACTTGTCAATCATCTGCTGTGCCGCGTCTTCCCCGTCAAAGACCACCATGATGCCGCCAGGGTTTTCACTTGCTGCCCGGGCCATGAAATCAGACCTGGAGATCACAAGGTTCATGGCCGTTTTAAAATCAACCAAACCTGCACAGTAAAGGGCAGAGTATTCGCCAACACTGTGACCGATATAAAAGTCAGGTTCAAAACCTTTAAGGCCCAGGGCATGATAGATCGCAGCCGTGGACAGGAAAATGGCGGGCTGGGTGTTTTCCGTCTGGTTCAGCGGGGCACCGCCGGCCTCCATGATCTCCAGCAAAGATGTTCCCCTGCGCGCCTTGAAAATGGCTTCGCCCTGGTCCATCAGGGTTTTGATTTCAGGAACAGATTCATAAAGGGTTTTCAGCATGCCTGCAGACTGGGCACCCTGGCCCGAAAGCAGGGCTGTTACCGCAGCGCTTTTGACCTCATCCGGCCAGTTTCCCGGGATAACTGCGGGCAGATCCCCTGGGACCCGAGCGTCCTGGGAGCGCAGGAACCGGGGCAGCCGCCCAATGATCACATGGGCGTGGTTACCGCCGATACCGTTGACATCAGCACCGAGAAGCGCGTTATCCGCCAGGGGCGTTATCTCTTTGACCGGGTGCAGAAGGCTGTCCTTTTCAATAAGTGTGGATTGGGGCCGAAAGCCGTGGGTGGGCAGCAGCACCCCTTTATCCGACATCATCAAAAGCCTTGTCATGACCACAGCGGGATTGGCTGCTTTAAAGTACCCGAACTCGGTTTTGATATTGCCGTATGCCAACGGATGGCTCAGGCTTTTTTCAATGGCCTGTTTTTCAACCAGGTCCAGGAAGGGATGGGACACCCCAAACACATCCAGATATGCCAGATCGGATTTCCGGGTTTTAAATGCCCCGGAGTCCTTTGAGATCACCTTTTCATATTTGTTTTCAGAAGGGGACAGCAAATGCTCGGGCGCACTGGCAGCAAGATTCATGCATTTTAATTCGCCCAGAATCGGCATATTGTTCTGTTTTGCATATTTATAGGTGGTGACGACCAGGCAGGCCGCTCCCTCGCCCATGACATATCCGTTTGCGTTATTATCAAACAGGCAGGGTTCGTTTTCCGCCAGAATGCCTAAGCGTTTGAATGCCAACAGTACGCCGGGATACAGGTTGGTGTCCACACCGCCGGTAACCACGGCATCCAGGTAACCTGCACGCAGATTTTTTACTGCCATATTCAAGGCCATGGTCGCGGAGGCACATGAGGCATCCATCACAAAATTGGTGCCTTGGGCATTGTAATGTTTGGAGATACGTGCAGACACAATATTTGACAACATTCCCGGGATACTGTCCCCGTTCATGGGCGGATACTTTTTAGCTAAAGCATCGCCCACATGGCCTGCAATGGCCGAAAGGGCATTTTCATCGACATCATCAATGGATTGAATTATACGCTGGAGCAGTGAAATCCGGGTGCCGATAATAAATTCAACATTCCGGGTTCCCGAAATTGTACCCAGGATCACCCCGATCTTATTGCCCGGGGTCAATTTGTCCCTGAGACCGGCTTGATCAAGGGCCTGGCCTGCCGCATCCAGACCAAACAATTGGGCCCGATCCATGTATGCCATGGCTGAAGGCGGAATTTTAAAGATCTTTGGATCCAAGAGAAAATTATCGACAATACCATTATTCATCATGGGCAGGCGAAAGCCCGAATCTTCATGCTCTTCGGCATAGCACGAATTGGCCAGACGATCGAATGGCATGGGCTGGTAAGCCTTCTGCCCTGAAACCATGGCATCCCAGAACGCGTCTGTGTTTCCGGCCTTTGGCAGAACAACTCCTGCGCCGGAAAAAACAATCCTGTCGCCATTGGGATCATGGTCAAGATCTGTGAAAATCTTGCGGGAAAGTGTGGTGTCTGCCTCGTTGAACTCACTGACCACAGCATGGTAATTAATCCCCCCGAACCCATAGGAGCTCACCGCTGCCATGCGCGGCCCATTGACCGGTGCATCCCAGGGTTTGGCATCTTTCAGGACAAACAGGGATGAGTCTGCCATGTCGATTTTCGAAGACACGTTTTCAAACGCACCGTTGGAAGGCAGCGTCTTATGGTTTAAGGCCAGCAGCGTTTTTATCATGCCGGCCATGCCGGCAGCCCCGAGTAAATGACCGATCTGGGATTTAATGGATGATACGCCAATGGGCGTACCCCGGTCATACACCTGGCGCAGGGAATCCATCTCCACGGCATCCCCCAGTGTTGTGCCGGTTCCGTGAGCTTCTATGAACTGAACCATCCCGGGGGAGAATTGAGACTTTATATTTTCATGGCACCGCTGAAATGCCAGGATCTGCCCCTCTTTGTCCGGTGCGGCAATGCCCTTGCCTTTTCCATCGGAAGCTGAGGCAATGCCCTTGATGACACCAAGGATGGGGTCTTTTTCCCGGATAGCGTCTTTGAGACGTTTCAGGATCAGAACACCTGCCCCTTCGCCCAGAACAAATCCGTCAGCCCGCTCATCAAAGGGAAATGATCCCGTGGGGGACAGGGTGCCCATTTTGCAGAACCCCACAAATGATTCCGGTGTCATGTTGGTGTTGATACCACCGGCAATCACCATGTCATTGGCCCCGCTTAAAAGTTCATGAATGCCGCATTCAATGGCGCAAAGGGATGTGGCACATGCGGCATCCACCACGTAATTGGTGCCAAAGATACCTAAATGATGGGCAATTCGGGCCGATTCCATATTCAATGTGACACCATGCACAGGTTCGTAAACCGAGCCCCGGGACATTTTTATGCGTAACTGGTCAATGATCTTATTTTGTTCCTGTTCGGACAGTGCATTGAATTCAGGCGTATTACGCAGGTAATGCTTCACCTCGGGGAAAAAATATTTAAAATGCAGATCCGATGCCATTTCATTGCCAAGGCAGGTGGCCACAACAACGGCTGTGCGGTTTTGTGCTTTTTCGGCAATCCGGTTGTCATCGGCCAGCAGATTCGCATTCTCCACGGCCTGGTAGGCGGCATGCAGCAGCATCTTCTGGCTGCGGGACAACTTGGATGCCTTGGCCGGTGTATATCCGAACCGTTCATTGTCAAACTGAAAGTCATTTACCAGGCCTGCGACCTGTGTATAGGACTTACCCTCGGCCTTTGGATCTGAATCATAGTAAAGGGATTTTTCCCAGCGGCTGTCAGGGACCTGACCAATACTGTATTTTTTATCAAGAATATTCTGCCAGAAGGTGTCTGTATCATGGGCGTCAGGAAATACGCATCCCATACCTATCACGGCTATGTCGTCATTGATTTCACCTTCAGGAGAGGTCAGGACTTCAAGGGCGTTAAGCCGGGCAATCATCGCATCCTTTTTCAGGAACAGCTCATCATGGATCTGCGCGATGGTGGTCTGGTTTTCAAAGAAAAGAAGGCCTTCGCCGGTCATGAAATTGCCGTTTGATAATTGCTCTTCATCGGAATATATAATCCACTGGCCGTTGTTCTCATGGTTGAAATCAGGGGTTTTGCCTTTGGCGCCGATGAGAAGTGAGCCTAAGTTATCCTTTTCAAAGGCGCTTTTACGTGAGCTTAGATTCATGGTGTCATCTGCCAGACGGCGATGCTCATTTTTTATCATTTGGTCGGCAAAAGCGGTGCCGGCAGTGCGGCAGGAGAGCCCCACAGTGGAACCGATGATGGTGGTGCATTGGTGTTCCTGAACCACCTTCTGGTAAATAGGTGTGATGGCCCCTGTGTCAACAATCTCCTTGGTGAACAGGTAGGCAGTGCCCAATTGGATGCCGATATTAACCCTTTCTTTGGCCAAAAGCGCTGTCATGGCTGATACAAAATGGGAGCCGGCAGCACTGATAATGCCCCCGGCAAACAGGACATTCACACCCGGCCGTTGATCCTGGGGCAAATCCAGGATGGTTTCAATACTCAACTCCCACAGCACCAAACTGGTCATGCTGCCGATGTGACCACCGGCCTCATTACCTTCCAGGATAAAACGCCTCGTCCCTTTTTCAAATGCGTTTTTCAGCACACCGGGCATGGGGGTGTGAAGATATGCCCGGGTGCCGATGGCTTCCAGTTCATTGATCTGGGAGGGAAGGCCGCCGGCAAAAAGTGCAAAGGGTGTTTGTTTGGTTTTGATCAGGTTCAGGTGATGATCCAGGGTGGGGTTAAAGGCTTTGATGCCGATCATGCCGGCACCAAATGCGGGCAGGTCATCTGATTTTTCCGGCAGAATGCCGTCTGCAATCTCAACGGGAAGACTGCCTAAAGCAAAAAAGGGCAGGCCACCGTTGTCATAAACGGCCTTGGCAAATTCTTTATTATCGGAAACATTGGCCATGGGCCCCTGGGTGATGGGAAAACGGGTGCCGTGCTCCTTTGCCAAAGATGTGTGTTCTGTTAAGGGATCAAACTGTTCCACAGCATTCAGGGCATTTCCCACAGCAGTGAACAGGGCCTGGATCATCTGTGTCAGCCCACTGGCGTGCTTTGCAAAGTGCCGGGCAAAGGCCGCGTCCTGGCCAAGATAAAACAGTGCCTGCATGGGAGAGTCATGATCCTGACCCAGGGATACCATGTGTTGTTTAATTGCCGCCTCAATGAAATCCAGACGCTGTCCCTCTGCTTTTTTAATGCTGATCTCTTTGATCAGGTCCTGAACGATCTTTGTTCCGGGTTTGGCAAACACCCGGTGCTGTATGTTACCGCTGCCGTCTAAAATGACGGTGTCGGTCTCTTCCATTTTGCCAAGGGCCTCTTTAAACGCCCCGGAAACCGGTGAGTCTTCAGCTAAATAGAGTTGGGCATCCAGAACCAGACCTGCAGCACCGGCTGCAAAAAGACCCGGTGCCGTGTGAAACCCCACGCCGCCGTGCACAAAGTATGGGATATCACTTTTTTGTTCATAATACTGGCTCAGCATGAAGCTTGATGCAGAAGATGCCCGGCCGCCGGCTTCCCTGCCTTTTAAAATAATCCCATGGGGATTGATGCCTTTGAGCATGGTTTCAAGTCCGGGTTCATAAATCTCCATCATCAAAATATCGGCGTTTATCCCTTGCCGTTTGATCAGTGACTCCGGGGTATGGCAGGCAACAATGACACATTCAGGCAGATCTGCCGGGTGCTGTTCAAAATAGTTCCATATAGTTTCATCCTCGGCACAAATACGGATACCGTGGCGCAGATTTTGATTTTTAAGCTGTTGGAGCAGGTCACAAATTTCTGACGTGCCCATAAATTCAGTATCCAGAACAGGCATGGCACCGGCCTGCCAAATGGTTTTAAAAAAATCGAGATCATATGTTTTTGGGGGATGATATGCCAGCAGGGGAAGGCGGGTGGTTAGTATTCTATTCAGCACAGGGCGTCTCCTTTTAGGTGGTGTTTGAACGAAAAGCCACCCATCTGCGGCGTTGCAAAAAAATTTGCATGGACAACTTTTCGCCCAGACACGGGCTTTTGTTCAGGTATAGGTTTACATCGGCAAATGGCAAACAAATATCGTACCACCATTTTCCACGGCACAAATAACGCATTGGATATATTAAGAGAAAAAAATTATTGAGTTGAGAATACGATTTGTACTATAAATTATCGTGCAAAAATTGTATTCACACCATACAATAAATGAACAAGGACTTAACCACCCGATCAACATATGAAAGAAGTAACCGCTTTTCTGCCCGAAGAATTGGATTTTTTTAAATGCGTCCACTACGCCGGTGCCGCCAACCCCTTTGGCAGGGAGCGGGTTCTGCGGGAAGCTGAAATTGCAGGTGTTTCACCGGACAGCCCCAAAGAGATCAGGGTGCTCAAGGCGTGCCAGGCTGTGGGGTATCGCCTGGCACAAATGGAAAAACGCGGCAAGATCAATCTTTATTCTTTTAAGGGTGAGAGCCGTTATTATTTAAGGTCTGGGTTGCTGTTTCACTATTTCCATCTGTTCAGAAAAGAGATAGACGCCCTGATCACACACCAGCTTGATAATGCTGAACAGTCCCTGGATGCACATTTTGCGCCGGAGGCCCTGGCCCTTTTGCGCGGCTGGGGATTCAGCGTTGAGGAGAGCAGGCGCTTCATCGCCCTGGCATATCAGTTTCGCCGGGCCTATTATTTTATTTTCCGGCATCTGGTCGGGCGCAGCCGGTGTATGCAGCAGTTGCGCCAAGATCTGTGGCAGAACGTGTTTACCCATGACATCCTCATGTATGATCAGTATCTATGGAACCGCATGGAAAATTTCTCCACCCTGCTGTTTGGTGAAACCGGCACAGGCAAGGGAACAGCTGCTCTGGCCATGGGGCGCTCCGGCTATATCCCCTTTGATGAAAAGAAAAACAGGTTTACCCATAATTTTGTGAATACCTTTACCACGCTCAATATCAGTCAGTTTCCTGAAACCATCATTGAATCCGAGTTATTCGGCCATATGCGCGGTGCATTTACCGGGGCTGTCAAGGACCATAAAGGGGTATTCAGCCGGTGCAGCCCCAATGGTTCCATTCTTCTGGATGAAATCGGCGAGTTGTCCACCCATGTTCAGATAAAACTGCTCAATGTACTCCAGGACCGGGTCTACTCACCCGTGGGAAGCGATGAAAAATACCGCTTTCACGGCAGGATCATTGCCGCCACAAACCGCAGCATCCGGGAGATCCGGGAAAAGAAGATATTCAGGGATGATTTTTACTACCGCCTGTGTTCCGATATCATCACGGTACCGCCCCTGCATAAACGAATTTCCCAGGATCCCGAAGAGCTTTCGGATCTGCTGGTACACACGGTGACCCGTATTGTGGGGCAGCCATCCCCGGAAATCGTTTCCCGCGTACTTGACTATATTGAATCCAGTCTCACCCTGTCATATTCATGGCCGGGCAATGTGCGGGAACTGGAACAATGTGTCAGGCGCGTGGTACTTCGCAATGCCTATGAAACAGATGAAGCGCTGGACCCTGCACCCCAAGCCGATTCTTTACCCCGGCAGATTCAAGAAGGCCGCCTCAGTGCCCAGGATCTGCTTATACACTATTGCACACGCCTGTATGAAACACACGGCACCTATGAAGCAGTTGCCCGCATTGCCGGTCTGGACCGGCGGACGGTTAAGAAGTATATTGATTCGCAGGACCATATTCATTAAGGCCCATGGTCAGAATAAACATATAAAGGAAAATCCATGTCAAGTTCATTTGGAAAGTTGTTTCGTGTATCGACCTTTGGTGAATCCCACTGTCCCGGGGTCGGGGTGGTTGTGGACGGGTGTCTTCCCGGCATGCCTTTGACTGAAACCGATATCCAGTGTCAGCTTGACCGCAGACGCCCGGGCCAGAGTGCTGTGTCAACGGCAAGGCAGGAGTCGGACCAGGTCACCATCCAGTCTGGTACGGAACACGGCCTGACCCTTGGTACACCCATCAGCCTGTTTGTGCCCAACAGGGACCATCGTCCCCAGGATTATAAATCCATGACAGATATCCCAAGACCCTCCCATGCGGATTTCACCTACCAGTCAAAATATGGTATCCGGGCCTCCTCCGGCGGCGGGCGGTCTTCTGCCCGGGAGACCATTGGACGGGTTTGTGCCGGGGCAATTGCCGAAAAAATGCTTAAAACCGCTCTGGGTATTGATATTGTGGCCTGGGTCAGCCAGGTGGGACAAATCAAGGCATCGGAAACAGACGGATTAAGTCTTACCCGGGACATGGTGGATGCCAGCATGGTCCGCTGCCCGGATACGGATACGGCAAAGGCCATGGAAGCGGCCATTATCCAGGCCAAAAAAGAGAAAGACTCCATTGGCGGTGTTGTCTCATGTATCTGTACCAATGTACCGGTGGGCCTTGGCGAACCCGTGTTTGACAAACTTGAGGCACTTTTGGCTCATGCCATGCTTTCCATTCCCGCCACCAAGGGGTTTGAAATCGGGTCGGGGTTTGCAGGCGTCGAAATGCGCGGTTCCACGCACAATGATCCCTTTATTTTAAAAGACGGGCGGCTTGGCACCACAACCAATTTCAGCGGCGGTATCCAGGGCGGGATCTCCAACGGAGAACCCATTATGTGCCGGGTGGCATTTAAACCCACAGCCAGTATTGGACTTGCCCAGGAAACTGTGGATTTCCAGGGCCGGCAGGCCACACTTGCTGCCAAGGGCAGGCATGACCCCTGTGTGGTGGCCAGGGCTGTCCCCATTGTGGAGAGCATGGCCGCCCTTGTGCTTGCCGATGCCATGCTGCAGCAACAGGCCAGATTAGCCGGCAAAGCACTCATGAACGGAAACAAAACAACATGACGAATTGTGAGCAGCACCTGGGTGTTGATAAAGCAGGTCACCCCATAACTGTTACTAATAGATGATTAGACATCTATACGGAGACAAATATGTCTCTGTGTCGATGTCTCTTTTTTGTCTCATGACAATTTCTGCATTTAACCTAATGTCGTCAGATGTTATTGTAACGACTTATTATCATAAGAATTATTCTTATTCTTTTACAGCCAGGCACAAGAGTTGCTTTGAATATAATCAGACCTAATGATCAACAGAAAAAACAGGAGGTTTCTATGAGACTTCAAGATATAAAAAAAGATCACAACCTGGTAAATTCCGTAGACTGGGAAATGACCCCTGAAGAAGCCATTGCTCTGCATCTGGAGTGGGGGCCTTTGCGTTCCCAAAGTTACTACAACTCCAGGGATAATAATAATGAAACTGTTTATTTTGTAATAAACACCTGGAAAAAAACTCCCATTCTGACCCTTGTAAGAAGAAAGGGGTTTGATTCCGAAGAACTTGGCAATTTTGATCTTCCCAAAGATGTTGTTTCAGAATTTATGCAGGGTATCGGCAAGTACAAAGGAGTTTACGCTGTGGAAGGTAAGGTCAGGGACTGGCTTAAAAAGGAACTTGACGTTTAATCTGCCGTTTTGCATACACACCCTCAAGTTAAATTCCTTTTTTCCCCGAACCGGAAGGTGGACCTCCCTGACCATCCTTCCGGTTTCACTTTAAGGGGGTGTTTAAGGCCCATGGGCCTAATCTTCTGCGTTCTTGATAAAATCATTCACCATCATAACACCCAGCTCCATGGACCGCTTGGTGGCGGATTCAACTGCATTGATCAAGGTCGTGCGAATCCCGCCCTGTTCCAGGGTGTGGATACCGGCAATGGCAGTTCCCCCTGGAGAAGCCACCTTGTCTTTCAGCTGGCCCGGATGCTCCCGGCTTTCAAGAAGCAGGTGCGCAGCACCCAGCACGGTCTGGGTGGATAAGAACAGGGAATCTTTTCTGGACAGTCCCATTTTTACCCCGGCATCAGCCAAAGCATCCACAATGGTGAAGATATAGGCAGGCCCTGATCCGCTTAATCCGGTAAACGCATCCATGAGTTTATCGTCCTGGATGTATACGGTTTTTCCCACGGAATCAAAAACTGCCCGGGCCAGTTCCACATCACCATCCAGGACAAACTGTCCCGGACATATCGCTGTGGCGCTCTCTTTGACGAATGCGCAGATATTGGGCATAGATCTGATCAGACGCAGCTCTTTTTTAAGACCGGCAGTAATGGCGGCCAAAGGTACGCCCGCGGCAATGGAGATCACCAGTTTGGATTTGTCCAGAGCTGGCGCAGTTTCCTGGAGCACAGCACCCAAAATCTGGGGTTTGGTGGCATAAATGATAATTTCTGATTGCTCACAGACTTCAATGTTGCTGGATGTGGTCAGCACCCCGTACTTTTCATGAATTGCCTCAAGTGTCCCGGAAAAAATATCCGAACAGATGATATTTTCCGGTTTGGCCGCCTTGGACAGTACAAGCCCGCTGACCAAGGCTTCCCCCATATTACCGCTTCCAATGAAGCCGATTTTTTTATCCTGAAGCATTCCACCTCCTTTTGGGGCTGAAGTAATAATAATAGCATTCCGGCATTAAGGCCCATGGTCAAAATAATACCACCCCAATATATTGTAATTTTATGGGGTGTTTTTTAGTTCCGTAACAGCCTGTCGAGTATCAAAAATGGAACAAAAAATACTTACCCAAATCGTCGAAATGCTCGGTGTTGTCAAATTTGCAGCCAAAACTGTATTCGGAAAAGACGTCCTGGATCTTTATATGCCTATGAATCTCGGAGCGATTCGGATTGTCCAGGGTAAACTTAATTTCAGCCGGGTATTCCACTTTGATGAAGGCCTTTTCCAGAGTTCTAAACCGGATGCCGTTACGGGAAAGGTCCGTAATCACACCGGGGTAGCGCTTCCGGTTCTGGATGAGCACCCCTTTAAGACGGACTTCCTTGCGAATGACCTGCCGTCTTTCCAGCATCACGCTGAAAACATGCCCGCACAAACACTTATATTTCAACCGGACCCGGTCTTTGTGCTTGACGAATTTGGACACATCCTTGGTATAAAAATTTCCGCATGATTCACAGGCAAAGGTACCTGTCAACTCAGGGGTTACATAGACTATTGGTATCATTATTCTTTATCATTTCACCAAATTGTTTGTATAATTCTTTATTCAGGCCCAACAGGACTTGCAAAGAAGAACAAAACTATAAGGCAGGAAGACCAGTTTTTCAAGGCCCAAAAGGCTGATGCTATATATTATCATAGTGTCTGAACGAAAACCTTGCAGATTTTAACCAGAGGAATACGTAGAGTATTTCGGGGATTAACATTTTCGTCCAACGAACGGTCATGGGCGGACCTGGTCTTTCACCGAGGTTTGTCCACAACAAATCATGAAAGAAACTAATCGGTTAACTTAATTTTTTTATATAAACTAATCGAAAAAAGTTACGGTTTTCGGTCGGGCACTATCCTATTAACTGGTTGATTTCAAATATAGGCAAACAAACAGCAAGGATGATAAATCCGATCACTACGCCCATGACAAGAATAATCAAAGGCTCAATGATTGAGGTCGCTGCGGTAATGGCTGCCTGAACATTTCTTTCAAATAGTTCTGCTAATTTTTCCAGCATTTTTTCCATTTCACCACTTTTCTCCCCCACCTTGATCATCTGGGCCGCAAGATCCGGAAAAGCTGAATTTTTTTCCAGAACAGAACCAAGGCTGCCGCCTTGTTCCACTGTCCGGGCTGATTTTTCGATCAGTTCGGCAATCACCCGGTTGCCGGAGATGGTTTTGGTAATCCCCAAGGCGGTTAAAAGCGGCACCCCGTTGTCAAGCAACGACCCTAATGTTCTGGAAAACCGGGATGCAATGAGTTGCCTGGTCAGGCTGCCAAAAATCGGCAGGGATAAAATCATCCGGTCCAGAATACGCCCCCCTTTATCTGTTTTACGGATACCGTACAGGCACAATATGGCGAAAAACGGGGCGGGAATGATCAGCCACCACCATGCCTTTGCAATGCCGCTGATACCAAGCAGAATCTGGGTGGGCATGGGCAGCTCATGATTCATATCTGTAAATATTCTGGTGATATTGGGGACAATAAAGGTTAGAAGAAATACAAGCACAAGAAAACCAATGGCAGCCATGAGCACCGGATAGGCCAGAGACGCTTGAATTTTTTTTTTTGTGTCTTCCCTTTTTTCGCTGAAATCGGCCAGCCTTTCCAGCACCACCTCCAGAGTGCCCGAGGCTTCCCCAGCTTTGACCATATTGATATACACCGTAGAAAATACCTGGGGGTGAGCACCTAAAGCATCGGCAAAGCTGTTCCCCTCTTCAATGGCATCCTTAACCCTGGACAGAACCCGCTTAAACGCCTTGGTCTTGGCCTGGGGCACCAGGGTAGCAACCGCTTTGAGCAAGGGGAATCCCGCCGCCAGAAGCGTGGCCAGCTGACGTGTAATCATGGTGACTTCCGAAGATTTTACAGAAGAGAAAAGAGTCGGCAGGTTAAAGTTTTTTTTCTTGGGTGTCTTTGCTTTAATTCGCCCTGCCCCTGATTCAATTCGAAGGATAGAGGTGGGGAAAATACCTTTTTGTTTTAAATCATCCTGGGCGGCATCAGAATTGTCAGCATCTATAATGCCTGATTTTTTTCTGCCGGAAGCAGTCAGCCCGTTATATTCGAAAACAGCCATATAAAATATTATCCTTACGAACGGCCATGGGCCGACCTGCTCTCTCACCGCGGTTTGCCCACAACAAATCATCAAAGAAACTAATCGGTTAACTTAAGTTATTTCATATAAAGAAATTGGGGAAATTAGCATCCTGTAACAGCCTGTCGACCATCAACTTTATATTCCGGCCAAGCATTGATCATACATGGAGCCCACCCCATATTTATCCCTGCGCATGAATTTATCCACAGCAGGCCCTATGAGCTGCATTTCCGGGTTCTCTTTCTGGACCTCCTGGGCAATGCGCATCTCCTTGGTACAGCCGGTGGAATAGGTGGCATCCTTTCCGATCCATTCCGGGGGGACCTTCTGTTCCATGAATTTAAAGCTTTGGGCAATGTCTTCGGATGTCTGGAAGCGCCAGATGTCAATGTATCCGCTTCGTTGAACAATTTCCCACATATACATCAGATCATCGGCATCCATTCCCGGCTCATAATATGACGAAGGATTAATAATAAAAAGATTATCAGACTGGTTTTTTAAATGTTTAATAAAACGGGTCATTATTTTTTTTGCCACATCAATTTTTCCGGGGATGGACCCGATGATGCCCGAGTAGAACATTACAGTCATGTTTTTATTTTTGGCCTGCTTCATTTCAAAAATAATTTTATCGGCTTTTTCTTCAAGATCCGCATGGCTGAAATTGATAAAATCAGGGTGTCTGGGTTTAAAGACAATGTCCAGCCTTTTGTTTTTTGCACAGATATTGATGACATCCCTGGTAAACCTGAAATGGCTTTGGATCATCCGGCTTCTTTGTGTTAGGCCCCTTGTCACCACGCAATCCACCTCCTTAAAGACCCGTGAAAAGGTGGTGGAGACCAACAGAAGATTCAGTGCTTCCTGGGTACCGTCGGATATCACATACAGATGTTCATCCCGTTTCAAACGTTGAACCAGTTTGTTTTTACTGATGGCTTTGTCGTGGATGAAGTGAGCATGTTCCAGAGCCTTGGCAAGGACCGGGTCTGTAAGGGTGTCGTTCAGGCAGACGTTTTTAAAAAATGATCTTTCCTTGACCGCAAGGATTACGGTATGGCCGATGTCTGCAAGGAACTGAGAAATAGCAATGTCCACCACGACATCCCCGGACTCGCCGGTAAGCCACAAAATTTTTGATTTTGGCGCATTCACCAGTTCAAGAAGCCGTTCCATGCCATTGCCCGTAATTTTGGCGTTTAACAAGGATGTTATAGCCGAAGTCGAGGGTACCCTGAACTGATCATCCTGCCATAGGGCGGAGGCCGTCAAAAGGCAGAGCCGTCGTGTGAACTCTATCTCATTGATTTTTGCCTTAACCTGTTCGAGGGTCAATCTCTTCATGGTGTCCATGGTACCGTCAACTTCGTTTAAAGCTTTTTTAAAGGATTCCGAGACCATGAATCTGTGTGCTCTGGCATTTTCCTTTTTTTTTTCACTTTCATAGGGGTCTTCTATATGAGTACGGTCTAAGAAAATTTTATACAGGCGTTTTTCAAGCCGTGAGGGGATAAGCAGCCGGCTTTGAATTTCATTATCATATTTTATTTGTATCAGGCTGGACAAGAATGCACGATCATATTCTGAATCAATGAACTCTTGGATAAGGGCAAAAATTCTGTCGAGCACGTCACGGTAACGGTTACGCAGAAACCTTGACCTTTTCCGGGACATAATTGCATCAAACATGGTATCGGAACAGGGATAGAACCGTTCGTCATTTTCCGGATACACCATAAATTCCACCTGCTCCCGGGATCCCACTGTTGTGGGGTAGGCAAATGGATCAATATGGTTTTCAAGGAAAAACGCTGTAAACAATGCGTTCTGACCCGGATCTATATTGACGGGTTTAAGGTCAGTTCCACGGGATGTCATTGATTCTCCTTAAGGTTTTACAAAATGGGGGGTAAATTTTTGACCAAACACCAATTTAGGCCCATGATCAGAATTAAATCTGCCACAGATACGCCGGATTTTAAGTCACCATCAAGGCACGCCCAAGGACGTATATTTGGGTATATGCGTCCTTGGGCGTAACGCCGAGGGTGGCTTAAAAAACAAGTAGATGGGCGATTTTATTCTGATCATGGGCCTTATTCCTGGGTGACGCGTAACACCTCCCTAAGGGAAGTAATGCCTTGGGCCACCTTGGTCAACCCATCACTCCGCAGGGTTCTCATCCCTTTTTTTATTGCGGCCTCCTTGATCAGGTTGGCATCCGAAGTTTTCAGAATCAGTGATTTCAATTCTTCATCCAAAAGCAGAATCTCCATAATGGATTGGCGCCCTGAATACCCTGTGTTAAAGCATTTTGGACAGCCTTTAGGCCTGAACACCTTCTGGCCGGGGGAGATGCCATTTATGCATTCAAAACTGCTTAAATCTGCATCGGAAAGGATAAATTCTTCCCGGCAATGGGGACATAATACCCGGACAAGACGCTGGGCAATCACATGGTTCACCGAGGAGGTGATCAGATAGGGCTCCACACCCAGATCCACCAGGCGGGTCACCGCACCTGGGGCATCATTGGTGTGAAGGGTGGAAAACACAAGATGGCCGGTCAAAGCCGACTGAATGGCAATTTCAGCGGTTTCAATGTCACGTATCTCACCAATGAGGATAACATCCGGATCCTGGCGGACAATGGATCTAAGTCCCCGTGCAAAAGTCAGCCCGGTTTTCTGGTTGACCTGGATCTGACCCACACCTTTCAGGTTGTATTCCACCGGATCCTCAACCGTGATAATAGACCGGTCCGGGGTGTTGATTTCAGACAGCCCTGCATACAGGGTCGTGGTCTTTCCGCTGCCCGTGGGACCTGTCACCAGGACAATGCCGTGGTTCTGCCGGAAAATATCATGCAGTTTCTGTTCATTGGCAGGGGAGAGACCAAATTCCGAAATCTGCATGAAAGATCCGGACTTGTTCAGCAGCCGGATAACCAGGCGCTCACCAAAATTGGTAGGCACGGTTGAAATACGCATGTCAATTTCCTGGTTGCCCAGCCGAACCTGGGCCCTGCCATCCTGGGGAATCCGCTTTTCGGCAATATTCATCTTAGCCATGACCTTAACCCTGGAAATCAGGCTGGACTGAAACATTTTGGGTGGAGACATCATGGGGTAGAGTATGCCGTCAATGCGATACCGGACAACAAGTTCATCCTGGAATGGTTCAATGTGAATATCGCTGGCACCCGCCTTGACCGACTGGGAGATCATCTGATTTACCAGGCGGATAACCGGGGCGTCGCTGGTATCATCCAAAAGATCTGAGGTCTGCTCAATGTCTTCAATGTAGAGGAATTCATCATCTTCAATGTCATCCATCAGTTTCTGGACATTATCCCCATCCTGATCAAAAATCATATTAACCGCACTCAGGATCTGGGTCCTTGTGGCCAAGGCCAGGGAATAGTCAACAAAGCCAACATGCATGGCCACCTCATCGGCATAGCTTAAATCCGAAGGATCATTCAAAGCGATAACCGGACTTTGATTTTCAGGCTTAAGGGGAACAATAAGATTTTTTTTCAAAAACTTACGGGTAATCTTCCCGGACACGGACAGATTCGGATTAAGAAAAGTGATATCTTCCAGAAATTCAATACCGTATATCGCCCCTAATGCTTTCAGAGACTGGGATTCAGACACGAGTTTGGTGTCACAGGCCACTTTTGGCATCCTTACAGGATCCTTGGCACAGGCAGTTTTTATTTTTTCCCTTTGTTCATCATCCAGGTCGGCAAAGGTTGCCAATCTGTCAATAAACTGCTGGATTAATTTTTCCATATCAATTCAACATCATACTTTTTATGGATACATCGTTATCATACAGTTTGATTTCCTGTTTATGAAGTTCATCCATCTTATCCTTTTTTTCCTGATAAAGCTCTTTTGCTTTCAGGGTATCTTTAACCACCCTGGGGTTCAGGAAAATAAACAGATTGGTTCTGTCACTGCCCGAAGACTGACTTTTAAAGGCATTACCCAAAACAGGTATATCACCCAGACAAGGCACCTTGCGCACTTCTTTGCTCAACGTGTCATCAATCAGCCCGCCAATCACCACGGTATTGGCATCTTCCACAATGATGGTGGTTTCAAGTTCCCGTTTCAAGGTAGTGGGCCGGTCCGCATTGGTGGTGTTTGCGGAGTCCAGCTTGGTCACTTCCTGATAGAAATCCAACCTTACCAGCCCGTCCTGACTGATGGAAGGGGTAATTTTCAGGGTAATGCCCACGTCCTTGTATTCGTATGAGCTGTAAGTGGTGGAAGAGTCCTCGGCAGCGGATCGGGTCTGATAGGCCACGTTTTTGCCAATGGTAATGGTGGCTTCCTCGTTTTCCGTGGTCAAAAGTTGGGGCGTGGACAAAATTTTCACATCGGAATCTTCCTTGTAGGCCTGTACAATGGCCTCAAGGTTTCCACCGAAGACACCCATGGAAAAACCGCCGGGCAGCACGTTATCCGCTATAGAATTCCAATCTGCGGAACCCAAAGCACTGGTGCTGAATTTGCCAAACGCAGTATTGTCACCATGAATCGTTCCTTTAGCCCGCCATTCCATGCCAAAATCCAGGGAGCGGTCCGCGTTTACCTCCATGAGCAGGCACTCAATATAGACCATGGCTCTTGGCATATCCAATTTTTTAATCACCTCTTCCAACACCGGATAATCATCTTTATCTGCGATAATAATCAGGGAATTGGTCGCTTTGTCCGCTGTTATTTTGATATCGTCGGACAAAAGAGGGGCCTTTTTTTGACCCGTTTTTTTTGAATCACCACTGCTCTTTTCCGGAATTTCCTGGAGCACAGCGGCTAGATCCTCCGCAATGGCATGTTCAAGATAATAGACCCGGATCTTTTCTTCTCCTTTGGGCACCTCTTTGTCTAACGCATCCACAAGTGCTGTAATTTTTACGCTTTCCTGCTCACTGGCCAGAAGGAGAATGGAATTGGTCCGTTCATCAGCCACCATCTCCACAGAAAGGTCCTGACTGCTTTTTCTCTTGCTTACTATTTTTTTTGTTTTTGCTGAATAGATTTTGGTCAAATTGGTGACCATTTTTTGGGCATCCGCATATTTGATGGGCAAAATGGTGATTTTACGTCCCACCCCTTCCACATCAATGGTTTTGATCAGCTTGAGCATCCGGTCAATGCTGGCAAGGCTTGCTGTGACAATGAGCATATTGGAGTCGGAATGGGATAAAAGGAGGCTACCTTTTGCAAGCATGGGAGATAAAAGGGATTTAAGCTCATCGGAGCTTGCGTAACTCAGGGGGATCAGCCGCGTAACCAGTTTGTCCGATATCTGATCAGCATCTCTTGCCACACGGGTGTCCACATTATCACCCCTGGCATTTGTAGCAGGAATAATTTTAATCACACTTCCGGTTTCAACCGTGGCAAACCCGTAAATATCCAGAACCGATTCAAATACCTTGTACGCCTCATCCACGGATATTTTTTCAGGAGAGATAATGGTCACTTTCCCCTTTACCTTGGTGTCCACCACAAAATTTTTATGGGTCAGTTTGCTGATGAATTTAATGAATACACCGATATCAACATCATTGAAATCCATGGACACAAATTCCGAAGTTTCCTGGTTTTGTGCCGCCTGTACCGGACAAAGCCCGGACAGAGCCAACACGACAAGGATTAAGCAGATATTTTTCAGCATGAACGCGTTGCGACAGTCCTGCAACATATTTATTCTCCTTTGGTTGATCATCGGCACTTTTTTTAATCGCCGGTAAAACAGACAACAGGATCTAGGACCTATTGTCTTTTCCTCTTTTTAATGTCAGGGTCTGGGTTTCAATTACTGCATCCAGAAACTGCCCCTTGTCACCGGACTTTGTCAGGGACAATGAAATAACAGACACCCCATGGGGTGACGTTTCAATCCTGACAAGAAAATCCACCAAGCCTTTTAAGGATACCTGCTGAAGCTTGACCGTTACCCGGGAAAGCATATAATCGCTGTTTTCCATATCCTGGGAAAAAGGTTTCATATAAGCAACATTTTTTTTCACAAGACTTTTGGATGACAGGGCGTCCAGAAAAGAAAACAGCGTAAATTGGGGTCCCCTTTTTTCAAGGGCCTCTTTTTTCAGATCAAAACTTTTTGCGTAACGCCGGGATGTCATTTCAAGGGTCTGCATCAGTTCGAAATCCCGGGCTTTTGAAACCACTTTTTTCTCAAGCATCCCGCGCTTATCCACGGCCGGCAGATAAACAAACCAGACAAGACTGAACAGCACAAGAAAGACAGTGCCTGTGGCTATAATTTTTTTATCCCGTTTTGACAATTCAAACATAATCAGATCTCAATAATGAATTTAAAATCTACCCGGTTGCCGCCCTTCCCCGCCACAGCACTGCCGATGGTCACCTTTTTGAAAAACAGCGATTTTTCAATGAAGCCTTTTACCTGATCAATGGTATTATAATTATCCGCAGATCCTGACAGAATCATCCGTGCCTTATCCAACATCATCCGGTCCACCTGGACATCAACGGTTTCAGGGATACAAAGGGAGAGCTCAAGCAAAATATTACTGGCCTGTACATGGCCCGGAATTTCAGCCTCAGCATTTGCAGAACCACCCCGGGTCAGCTCCCCGACACTTGCCTGCATCAACAGTAACGGGTCAATTTTTCCTGTTTTTTTATCCGGAAACGCCCGTTTATAAATGGCGGCCATGGCTTGATTTTTCTGATCAACCTGCTTTTCAAGATGTGATATATCCATGTGGATGTTGACCATGAACAAAATAAAGGCAAGCAGGGCCAAGGCACAACAGCTCATAATATATCCCGCATATGTTCGGATAAATGAACCGGAGCCGTACTTTCCCCGGCACATGTTCAGCATCCCAAGTTCCGGGCAGATCAATGCAAGGCTCTGGGAGACATCCACAAATGCCGGCCCGGTCAATGGCTCCTGTTGTTCCGGTGCACAAATATCATGGCCGGTAACATCGGACTGGAACTTAAAAAGATCTGCAAGCCCCTCATGCATCTCCCTTTGGGCGAATTCGTCAAGATCCCCGCAAATATAAATATGAAAGGGATCCGTTACACCAAAGCGCTGCCAAAACCCTAACAGCATCTGCCTGATGGTTTGAGCCACCAGTTGGGAAGCCGCGTCCCCGGCAAGGGTGCGCACCTGCACCACATTTGCCTGAACCACCAGAGTTAAAGCCATCTCGCAGCCGTCCATGTCCAGGAAAACAAAATTTCTCTTTTCGTTATTTTTATTATCTTTATTTTCTTTAAGAAAAGCGCAGACCAGGGTCAAGGCGCCCGGAGCAATGACCACGGGAGTAAGACCCGCGCCTGTAAGGCTTGTATGGTAAGACTCAAGGACCTCTTCCTCAATGGACCCGGAAAAGACCAAAGGGACCGGCTGTTGTATTTGCAGTTCATACCGGAAAAAGTCAGTCACCACAGGCCCCAGTTCCTTTGGAAACCGGCTGCTCAGTTCCAATGGCAGAACCTGCCGGATTTTTGACTGGGATGTAAAGGGTAAACTGGTATGTCGAAAATAAAACCGGCTGCCCGGTAAAAGGAGGATAACCTCCAGATTACGGTCATTTTTAATGGCTGGGTCAATGGCCTGGATAACAGATGCCACCCCCGCATTAAACAGGGTGCTGTCTTCCCCAGCTGCTTCCAGATCTTCATAGGATACACGGTCCAAGGCCTGAACAGTTTTGGATTTCGTGCGTCCATCCAACAGCCAGGCATCAATCCCTGTACAATTTTCACGGATGATCAAAAGGGGGGATGTCATGGTTTATCCTCTTTCCATTTGAAGAATCCGGCAAAACCATTTGCCTGTCATATCCTGTTTTTCCCGTTTAATTACAGCGTGCAACGTCACCTGAGAGCCATTTTTTTTTGCAGTACAATCCACTGCAAATACATTGCTTGAATAGGTGATCACCTTTTCAAACCTCTTTTTTTCCTTATCGTCTAGGGCGATGACATCCTCAAACCAGCCGGATTCAAGGGTATGGGTATATTCCTGTCCCAGGCTTACCTTGTCAGACCGGTAGTCGGCAAGATCCTGGGCATTTTCGTCACGGCCTTCGGGCAGAAGCGCTGCAAGCACCGCCACTGGGGCGGTATTGATATTCACCTTGCCTGAGAATTCAAACCGGTTCTCTTTGGAGCCCTGGTTCTCTGCAAGGCCGTATACTGTCATCATATCTTTTACACCCAACTGGATAGACTCATCCTCCTGACCCTGACTGATATATGACGGGGATAAAATTGAGTTAACAACGCCCTTGACGAGGAATAACTCACCAATATGTCGTAAAGGACCATTGGTACATGAATAAGGAATATCAAGGGATTCATAATAGTTTGACTCGGCCCCTGTCAACCCTGTTATGGCATCATCGTCCTTTGAGTCAAGCCAATCCTTGAGTGCATTGACAATTTCAACGGCGCTGCCGGCCTCTTCGGGCTTGTCTTCCGGGGCTGCCAGGGTCAAAAACCGTTCCAGTATTACCATTTGATCATTATTGGGCTCATTGCCTGGAAATTGTTTGAGTAACGCATTTAATTGCAATTTCCCCATTTCATCGGAAATTTTCAGGGATAAATCCGCCGGATTTAAACCCATGGCTCCCACGGCCTGGGCAATCTGTTCAGGATCCGCCCATGGTTCCTGGAGGGAATCAATCTCATTATCCGCCCCGTCCATGGCAAGCATCATCATGGCCAGATGAATGCCGGATATGGCCATTTCCCGGGCTGCAAACATATCGTTCTCAGTGATGGTCCCCGAAGCTGCCTGCTTTGCAAGACGCCCGGCCTCCAAGGCCACCACAAAGAGAATGGCCACCACGGCAATGGTGGCAATCAATGCCATCCCTTTTTGATCGTTGTAAATATTATTCACCGGCCTGCCCTTGTATCGGTAAAACCACGGCAGTTTGAAACACTTTTTCCTTGCCTTCACTTTTCAGGGTCAGCCCGATATTTAAGGCACGGGGAATGGCTGCCTGGCCGCCATCTTTATCCGGATCCCAATCTTGGTATTCATTGCGCTTTGCATCAATGAAGTCAATGGTAAACGCGGAAATATTTTCCGCAAGAACCGGATCTGAACACGGGTCTGTGTTCCTGCCACTGCCAATGGGACGCTCAGCCCGGTGAAGATTAAACAGTTCCCGGCTGTTTTTTCGAACGTAATAGGTTACATGAACGATACCGGATGGTCCGCTGCGGCCCGTCTGAAGCGCTGAAAGACAGGCAAATTCAAGGGTGGAAAACGTTTCCCCACCCACACTGCGCTTTTCGCCGGTCATTTGCAAGCTCTGCACGTCCAGTCCATCCACACTGCTCTGCACACGGATTATATTGGATTCCGGCACGTACATATCGGTCAGATCATCCAAAATTCTTCTGAAGACATCCCTGGCCCGTTCATTATAGTCAACACCATGTGCAATGGCCTGACCTGTGGATATAAATGAATTAAAAGAAGAAAAGAGCATGACCATCACAAAGGAAAAAATAACAAGGGCCACCATCACTTCCACCAAGGTGAATCCGCAATTTGTCCGGTTAACCCGCAGGGGCATATCTGAATGTTTCAACATGATAGGACCGGCTCCCCTGCTCCCGTGTTATTGTTAAATCAATTTTTTTCAATGTGCCGGCATCGTCGGTCAAATCCGGCATGATATCAGAAAAATTGGCGCCGATATCCGTCACCTCACAATGCCAGGTATACCCTTTAAACGCGTGGTCAAATTCACCTTTCAGCTCCGGGTCATCAACAGAAAGCTCAATTTGGGCAAGGGCCTTGGCAGCAAGATACCGGGCAGTTGTCTGAAAGTCGTCGGCACCGGCCAAATTGATGGTTCCGGACTGCATTCTGAACAATGCCACCATCACTGTTGCAATAATGGCCATGGCCACGATCACCTCAATCAGGGTAAAGCCGTCCTGCCTGCGACAGCCGCCATCATCCATTGTTTGATCACATGCAGTCGTCATAGGAGACATATTTATCGATCAGGTGGATTTTTTTCTGAAACATGCAAAGTTGAAGGGTCATTTCCCGGCTGTTTTCCCGGACATGAATCAAGGCCCGGTCTGAATATCCTTTGCTGAAAAAACAGATGCTTTTGTCATCACTGAGCCTGGTGTCTTCATCTGGAAATTCCAGATTCAGCAATTGCAGATCACCCTTCATGGAAACGCCGTTGTTCAGGGCAACCTGCCGGGCATCCTCATCCATTGTGTCATCGGTTAGATAAATTTTACCGGCACCCGGATCCATATAAAGGGTAAAATTTTTATTTTCCATCACGGCCCGAAGCTTTAAATTCTCCAGGAAAAAAATCAGACTGGATACATGGTCAGAGGCGTTTGAACTCAAATGAATTTGCCGGAACACCGGGATTGAAAACATCAGTGCAATGGTAAAAATGCCCACCACCACCATCAGTTCAATAAAGGTAAAGCCGGAATGATTTACATGAAAGTCCCAGCAAGTTTTGCACTTATCTGTCATATTTTGTGCCTGAGGGCAAAACCCCTATTTGGACAAAAATCCACCCAGATGCAAACGTTGATGCCACACCCCAGGTGGGTGACGTTTCCTTCAACCACGAGTTATTCCTGCACGTCCCAATTGGTGACGTCTTTACCCATCCCCTCACCGCCTGATTCTGAGTCCGCACCATACGACATCAGATCAAACGTACCGTGGACACCGGGACACAAGTAGACATATTCGTTTCCCCAAGGATCTTTGGGTACTTGTCTCTTTTCAAAATAACCGTTTTCATTCCAGCTGCGGGGTACAGGGTCCGTGGTCGGCTTTTCAATCAAGGCCAAAAGGCCCTGTTCCGTTGTGGGATAGAACCCGTTATCCAGTTTGTACATCTTAAGGCTGGTTTCAATGGAGGCAATATCCACTTGGGCTTTGACGACTTTTGCCTTGTCCGCTTTATCCATATACCTTGGCACAATGGCGCCGGCCAGAATCCCCAGGATTATGACAACCACCATCAGCTCAATAAAGGAAAAACCTGCCTGGCTTCCAATCTGCCTGCTGTACTGCCTGAAAAATTTTACACATATCTGTTCTATCATTTTCATGTATGACCGCCTGTAATAGTTACCTTTTGGTTCAGATAAAGACGTTAAAATACCTTGAATTGGGTGGATTATTACGAAAAATAAAAAAAATGTCAAATTTAAAGCAGTTGTTTCTTGTCAAACAAAATTCCTCCCAACATTGACCCTTCCCCCCCTTTTTGATATAAGAGCCCTTACTTTTTAGAAAGAAACATCAAAGGCCTTTGGATACACACCATGTCTTATCAGGTTCTGGCATTAAAATACCGACCCCAGACATTTTCAGACGTTGTTGGACAGGATCATGTCACCACGACCCTGATCCATGCCATCTGGGGAAACAGGGTCCCCCATGCCCTTCTGCTGGCAGGCCCCAGGGGCACCGGCAAGACCACCATTGCCCGCATCATGGCCAAGGCCATGACATGTCAGACCGGACCAACCCCGTCACCATGCAACAGATGTAAAATTTGCAAAGACATTATCAACGGTCATTGTGCAGATGTGTTTGAAATTGACGGCGCCTCCAACAACAGCGTGGATCAGATTCGTGAACTGCGGGACAATGTGGCCTACATGCCCGCTGCTGCCAGGTACAAAATCTATATCATTGATGAAGTTCATATGCTTTCGGTGGCCGCCTTTAATGCCCTGCTAAAAACCCTTGAAGAGCCCCCGGAGCATGTTCTTTTCATCTTTGCCACCACGGAAGTCCATAAAATCCCGGCCACCATCCTGTCCCGGTGCCAGCGCCATGATTTGTCCCGAATTGCCTTGGACAGGATTTGCGACCACTTGGAGAATCTGTGCCGGGAAGAAGGCTATGCGGTTGAAAAACAGGGACTGAAACTGATTGCTTTAGAGGCGGACGGCTCCATCAGAGACGGCTTAAGCCTTCTGGACAGAATTCTTTCAGCCGGGCCTGAAAAAGAGATCAATCGGCAAATGATTTCCCAAAGGCTTGGGAGCACGGACCGGAGAATCCTATTTTCCATATCTTTGGCGGTACTGGAAAGAAACGGGGCCCAACTCATTGATCTTGTCAGCAAAATCAATGATTCCGGTATGGACTTGAAAGAATTTTATTCAGGTATTATCGCCCAATTCAGAAATCTGAACATCATCCGGCTGTGCGGAAAAGACACTCCTGTGCTCAATATGATTGAAACGGAAAAACTTGAGCTTGACCAGATGTGCAAAAATTTTTCGCCTGCCTATCTTGGGATGCTGCTGGATCTTCTTTTAAAGGAAGAAAGCATCGTGCGCTTTGCATCCCACACCCAGACTGCCGTGGAGATGGTGCTGCTCAAAATGATCCAGATTGAGCCCGAGATCCGGCTTGATGAAATCATCGCCAAGGTGGATCTTTTAGCACGCCGGATGGAGAACCGCATTGATCCGACCGGGATTGATTCACCTTCCCGGCAATGTGACAATCCGACCCAGGGATCTGTCCCACTTGCGGGACAGCCCCCCGGCGACATGCCCATTGAACCGCCTGCCCCAGCAGACCATCCGCCGATGCCGGAGCCCATACCCCATGAACCGGAACCGGAGCAGGTGCCACCGCCGGATACTCCTCCTGATTTATCCGGTCCACCCGTTTCTGCCGCCGGACCTGCCCCCCCTGTTCGCCAGGAACAAAAACAACAAAGAGAAGTAACCTGGCCCCAGTTCATGGCGATACTTCAACATGAGCAGCCCTTTATTTTCGGTTTATTTTCCAAAGGCGAGGCAGATACATCTGCCCCGGACAAGGTGACCGTAACCCTTTCATTCTGCTCCGGATTTGAAGAATCCAGGCTCAATGCGAAAACCAAAGCGCTGACGGAGCTCGGTCAGAAACATTTAGGTAAATTCATTGAGGTCAGCATAGAAAAAAACAACAAGCCCAAAAATGAGACGATCCGGCAGCAAGAAACGATGCAAAAGGCGGAACACGCTGCGGCAGGCCATCCCATGGTCCAGCACGCGGTGCGTTTATTTGACGCAGATATCATATAAACAACCATGGGCTGATCTGGTCGATCAACACCCGGATTCACCCCACAACAAAACATAAAAGGAGTTCCCCTGTGAAAAATATGAACAGTATGATGAAACAGGCTCAGAAACTACAGAAAAAAATGCTGCAAGCCCAGCAGGAGCTGGCAACCCAAACCGTTGAAGCCAGCTCAGGCGGCGGCATGGTAAAAGTTGTGGCCAATGGGGCCCAAAAAATTGAATCCATTGTTCTTGAAAAAGAAGTGGTTTCTCCCGAAGACGTTGAAATGCTTCAGGATCTTGTGCTTGCCGCAGTGAATGACGCCTTGAGAAAATCCCAGGATATGGTCTCCTCTGAAATGGGGAAGCTGACCGGCGGCATGAAAATTCCAGGTCTGTAATAATTTTTAAGAGCCTGTTTGGTAATTACGGGATCGAAGCGAAATCTCATGAAAATGAGAACCAATTTTCACAAATTTTCTGTTACTAGCCGGACTATTGACATAAAATTTGGGGGAATTGGAGCCATTTTCATGAGATTGCAACCGATTCATCAATTATCAAACAGGCTCTAAAACAACCAGAATCCATTGTGAACCATTATCCCAAAGCCATTGTCAAGCTGATCCATTCACTTTCCACCCTGCCGGGGATAGGAAAGAAAACAGCAGAGCGTTTGGCCCTTCATATTCTTCATGCCCCGGCCCATGAGGCTGCAGCCTTGGCCGCAAATATTATTGAATTAAAAAAAAGTGTCAGGTTGTGTGTATCCTGTTTTGCGCTCACTGATCGGGAAACCTGCCAAATCTGTTCAGACCCCGGCAGGGATAATGGTGTGATCTGCGTGGTGGAAAATCCCTCTGATATGGCTGCCATTGAAAAATCAGGGGCTTTTTCAGGCGTGTATCACATCCTTGGCGGAGCCTTGTCCCCCATAGATGGCATCGGCCCTGGAGATGTCCGCCTGGCAGAATTGTTCAGACGGACCCGGGGCAGCGAAGTCAGGGAACTCATCCTTGCCACACGGACAAATGTGGAAGGCGAAGTCACGGCCGCTTATATACGGGGCAAGCTGGATCCGGCAAAAATCAAAATCACCCGGATTGCATCGGGCATCCCCATGGGAGGGGACCTTCAATATGTAGATCCCTTGACCATGCAAAAAGCGATGGAAAAACGTTACGGAATTTGAACATGCTGACACCGGAAGATCTTTTCGACTGTAAATTATGCGGCCAATGCTGCAAAGGATTTGGCGGCACCTATGTAGATCAAAAAAATATCAGAAAGATCTGCAATTATATCCAGGCAGCTCCCGACACCTTTGTGGAAAAATATTGTGACATGTCCGGATCAAGGCCTGTGCTGAAACTGGGAAAAGACGGAACCTGCATCTTCTTTGATCCCCAAAAACAATGTACCATCCATCCGGTCAAACCATATATGTGCCGGGCCTGGCCTTTCATAAAAGCGTTGATTAACCATCCGGAAAACTGGGATATCATGGCAAACTCCTGCCCAGGTATGAAAAAAGATGTCCCACCCAGAGATATTTCACGCATAGCTGCCATGGAAAAAGAAAAACTTGATCAGACTTTCAACCGTTAGTTGTCCGAAATGCCCAAAAGCATAAGGTCTGGCACCCAGTTCGGGGGTCAGATGAGGATCTCTTTGAAGATTTTGGATCTTGGCAGATCTATAAAGGGCTGATTGGCTGGGCTTTATGCCATTCCATACGCCGGCCCGGGCAAGTTCTTTAGGCCCATGATCAGAATTAAAGCTCCCAAAGCTGCGCCGGCTTTTAAGTCACCATCAAGCCACGCCAATGGACGCATATTCGATATATGTGTCCGTTGGCGTAACGCCGAGGGCGGCTTAATAGACAAGCAGATGGGAATTTTTATTTTGATCATGGGCCTTAATAAGCCTGGCGATGTTCCAGCGTGGGTGCTCCAACCCAACCGGAGAGCTATCATTTTATCAGACAGGGATTCTGGGATTTTGTGCAGCCCTTTTTCGGATCTTTGATTGTCCTCAAGACCCTTCAGGGGCCTAATTGGCGAACAGACAAACCCTTGGAATCTGCATCAGCAACAAAGCCCTGACCATTT
>PDWI01002136.1_pt1 | contig 30267 bp, 25 predicted proteins | sample 1430891 | NCBI WGS metagenome assembly PDWI01 (sample SAMN01162508, study PRJNA174530) | Oral metagenome, whole genome shotgun sequencing project. | biome: Marine environment; feature: Marine mammal; material: Swab sample of the gingival sulcus; isolation source: swab sample of gingival sulcus... | reverse complement strand
AGCAAATAAACTTAAATTGACCATAAAATAAAAATATTAATTAATAAATATTATTTATGAGTTAAAAGTTTTTCATTTTTTAATATTATAACATCTTGGGTTTGTGGCATATTGACAAAGAAAAGATGGGTAAAATATATCACAAAAAATAGTTGTAAAAATATACCTGCAATTGGTATTAGTGATAAACAAAAAAAACATATACTAAGGGTTAAAATTTTACCAAAGATACGATTTTTTAGCTCTTTAAATTTATGTTCTTTCATCATATTTGAAGCAACATCAATAACCATAAGTTTATGAAAAAGATAAAAAAATGGCAAGTTAATAACAAGTGGAATCCAAGCGAAAGGAATAGTTATCAAAAGCAACGCTAGAAATTTTAAAATATTAACTGCCAAAATTTTATATAATTTTAAGTTTTCCATAGGTTCAATGGTAGTTTTAGCAAAATAGTGTCTTTTATGTATAGTTTTTACAACATAAGGTGTTAAAAAACCTAAAGTTATCATGGCGCAAATTAGTGAAAATAATACTACAAAAACAGCTCCTAAAGAATAAATCAAAGTAACTATCACCCATTTTACTATGGCAAATTTTAAAAATGTAGTTAATATTGGATATTCATTTTCTGATATAAAAGAGAAATCTCCAGTATTTGCACCTTGTGAAAATAACTCTATTATCTCATTTGCTCCAAGATTTAACAAAATGCCAAAAATGACTAAAGGAATTAAAAATATCAAAAAAGATATTGATAAAAACTTAGCACTAAAGTAGTCATTAATGCTTTTTTTTAAAATTTCCACTAAATTGCCTTATAAATTTTGCTTAACTCATTATAAATGTCATCTATGCTTTTATTGCCACTTTTTAAAATGTCTGTCATCACTTCATTATCTTCTTTTCCATTCCAAATTTTTTTATAGCTACCATTTTTATAGCCGTTATCTTGTCTAAATTGGTTTAATACATTTTTGGCTACATAGTAAGTATATAATTCATTTAAATTTACTCCGCATTTCAAACTAAGGTAAAAATATCTTGTCAAAAGTTGATCATAAGGATTAATTTTAAAATTTGTAACTTCATGAATAATGAACTCAATGTCATTTATTATGTCATAAAAATTTTGTTCTTTAACATTGTCAGCATCTTGACAAAATGATTTAAATCCTTTTACATCTACTATATTTCTTACTATTGTTTGAAGTTTTTTTGGATTATTATTTTTATGGTATTCTAAAACTAAACTCATTATAAAGTGCCAAATATCGACTATTTCAACCTTTACATTTTCGTAGTCAGCTTCTTTATTTATCTCTTTCCAATGTTTCCAAGAAAAACTATCTATTAGCTCAGCACACTCCATATAAATACATCTTTTCCAGTTAATGAGTTTATTGTTTTTAGTGTATCCGCTTTCCCATCCAGTTCCGTTTGTTTGGTCATTTAATGTTTGTTGCAAAGAAAACATTTGTAGTAAAATTTGTTCATTTGTCATGAAAACTCCTTTTAATTTTTTATATTATAGCATAATGTAATAAAATTAATAACGCTTTTGTTTAAAGATAAAAATACTACTTAAAAAATAGTCTTAAAATATTGTTTAAATTGTTTATATAATGAAGAACAAGTCGCCAAAAGTGGCGACTTAACGAGTTTTTTAGTTAAAATGTGGTTTGATTAATTCAATCCAAGCTTTAATTCTGTTTTCTGTTTCATCATCTTGATTGTCAGCATCAAGTGCAAGACCTATAAACTTTCCATCTTCATTTATAGATTGGCTCTCTTCATGCTCATAACCTTCATTTTCCCATTCGCCAACGATTGTAGCTCCTGCTTTTACAACTTCATCGCAAAGAAGTTTCATGCCAGAGCAATACTCTTCTGCATAACTCTCTTGGTCACCTAAACCGAAAAGTGCAACAGTTTTGCCATTAAAATCAGCACCGTCCCAATCAAAAGCGTCCCAATCATCTTGTAGTTCGCCATCACCCCAAGTAGAAGTACCTAAGATAAGCTTGTCATATCCGTTTAGTGTTTCGATATCTGTTGATGCTACATCTATAACATCAGCGTCCATGCCTAAATTTTCAGCAATCATTTCAGCTGCACTTTGAGTGTTTCCTGTGCTACTTCCGTAAACAATAGCAATTGACATTTTGTCTCCTTAAAAAAAGTTTATTTTGAATGTTGTGAAAAACCACAAGAGTTTTTGTGTGTAATTGCATAAGGGACAAGTGTAAGTTTTGAATCTTCGTCCTCACTATACTGCTTTACGACCAAGTGTCTTGTAAATTCTTCATTTTTTGGAAAAGCTATAAAAAGTTTTTTAATATCTCTTTTTTGTAAAATATTAAAAGCCCTGTTTATCTCTTTATCCGCATCTTGGGGTTTATTCATTCTTACATATTTAAAGCTTGGCATAACTCCCAAAATTTCTTCCTCATCTTTTTTAACAATGATGAGTCCGTCTTCAAAGGTTACATTCTTATCCTTATGAAGAGTGAGTATTTTATCATAAATATAATTAGCAAACAACATAGAGCCATCAAAATTTAATCCAACTTGTTCATTTTTGTATATCATTTGGATTAGTTTTGCAGCTGGATTTATCGGTAATTTCGGATATATGGCATGCAAATCTTTATAATTTTTATTTTCATAATTTTTCAAAATAATTTTTGAAATATTGCATTGGACGCCACTAAAATTTGTCATTAAATTTGCAATTTTTCTTAAAAATATATCATGAAGGTCTAAGCCTGTGTCTGCAAAATGAGAATTAATTTTCAAATCTTTATCCACGCATGAGTTGTAAAGGGTTAAAAAAATTTTTCTTCTCTCTTTCAGTGAAGCAAAGCTAAAAAGAGAAGGAGTGGTCTCAATTGTGCGATTATTTGATAAATAGTATCCAAAATCCATTTTTTTAACACTTGTCGCAAGAGCTACAATCAAACTCTTTATCTAATCCAAACACTTTACAGTATTCACTAAATACACAGCTTACACTTCTTTTGGCACAAACTAGAGGAATTTTTCTTTTTTTAGCTTGAGTTTTTATCTTCTTCATCGTGTTATGATTTAAAAAACTAGTCAGCATAACAACACACCTTGTGTCATTTGGGATGTTTTTTTTATTTACTCTATTTTCATTTCTTGCATCCCAATGAGTAATTTTTTGAGCCCCTAAGTCATGCAAAACTGCTTTTATGGGAGTTATCTCATCTGCACCTATAACTAAAACTGACATAAATTCTCCTTTAAATACTAATGATAATAGTTATTGTAATATAAGAAAGCTAAAATATAGCTTATAATAATTCTTAAAATTATAAAAAGTATGTATATTTTAAAAATGACTAAATATTTTTGAAATATTGCTGTACAGTATCTTAAATCAAAATATTTTATACTTAATAGAATATTAAATTGATTTATTAGTTATTTTTTAGTATAATACAATGTATCAATTTGATGAGCAAGATATCTATATGCTTAAATACCGATAGTTTCATGCTTTAAGTTTAAAAAACTCAAGTTGCGTTTTTAAAACGCCAAAACAAAACTGAGTATATCAGTTCAAAACAAAGGATGAGTAATGGCAATCAAATATATTCCAGAACCATTTAGAATTAAGATGGTTGAGAGAATTAAAATGACAACTAAAGAGGAGAGAGAAGAGGCTATAAAAAGAGCAAACTATAACCTTTTTTATCTAAAATCTGACGAGATTTATATAGATTTGCTAACAGATAGCGGAACAAATGCTATGAGTGATGACCAGTGGGCTGGAGTTATGAGAGGCGATGAGGCTTATGCTGGGGGAAGAAGCTATTTTAAGCTTTTAAACGCTGCAAAAGATATTTTTGGATATGAGCATATCCAGCCAGTTCATCAAGGTCGTGCTGCTGAGAAAGTTTTGTTTCCTGTGATGTTAAAAGATGGAGATATTGCCATTTCAAATATGTTTTTTGATACCACAAGAGCCCATGTGGAGCTTTCGGGTGCAAGGGCGGTTGATTGTGTTGTTAAAGAGGCAAAAGATCCAACTTTAAGAGCTGATTTTAAAGGCAATATGGATGTAGCTAGACTTGAAGAGTTGATAAAAGAATATGATGGCAAAGTAAAGCTTGTAGTAATGACGATAACAAATAATTCAGCAGGTGGTCAGCCAGTTAGCATGAAAAATGTAAGAGAGACTGCTGAGGTTTGTAAAAAATATAAAATACCGTTTAATATAGACGCGGCAAGATATGCAGAAAACGCTTTTTTTGTAAAGCAAAGAGAAGAAGAGTTTAAAAATAGCTCCATTAAAGATATAGTAAAGCAGATGTTTGGCTATGCTGATACATTTACAATGAGTGCTAAAAAAGATACTATTGTAAACATGGGTGGCTTAATAGGCGTAAAAGAAGATAGTGAATTGTTTCAGCTGGTAAAGGGGAGATGTATATCTTATGAGGGCTTTACCACTTATGGCGGACTTAGTGGACGAGATTTAGAGTGTTTGGCGATTGGACTTTATGAGGGCATTGATGAAGATTATTTAAGATATAGAATTGGTCAAGTGGAGTATTTAGCCTCAAGATTAGATGATGCAGGTATTGTTTATCAAGCACCTGTGGGAGGACATGGGGTTTTTGTAGATGCAAGAGCTATGTTCCCTCATATTCCATATTATGAATTTCCAGGTCAAGCACTAGCTATTGAGCTTTATAAGGAAGCTGGCATTAGAACTTGTGATATAGGTTCATATATGTTAGGAAATGACCCAGATACAAAAGAGCAGTTAAAAGCTGATTTTGATTTCACTAGATTTGCAATTCCAAGAAGAGTTTACACTCAAGCTCATATAGATATTATGGCTGATGCTTTGATTGCTATTAAGAAAAGAGCAAACGAAGTTAAGGGCTATAAAATAAAATGGGAGCCACCAATCTTACGGCATTTTCAAGCACACCTAGAACCACTATAAGGAGGTTATATGAATAAAAGAGATCATTTTAATACAAGGGCTGGCTTTATTCTCGCTTGCATCGGTTCTGCGGTTGGAATGGCAAATATTTGGTTATTTCCCATAAGAGTAGGGCAATTTGGAGGCGCTGCTTTTTTGATACCTTATTTTATATTTGTTATTTTAATAGGATTAACTGGTGTCATTGGTGAGATGAGTTTTGGGCGTGCTATGGGTACAGGTCCATTGGGAGCATTTAAAAAAGCTGCACTGAAGCGAGGTTGGAAATGGGGAGAGTGGGTCGGCATTATCCCCGTTATAGGTTCATTAGCCATCGCTATTGGTTATGCAGTTGTTATAGGTTGGATATTAAAGTTTGCTGTTGGTTCTATTAGTGGTTCTGTTTTAAATGCACCGAGTTCTGGAGCGTATTTTGGTGCCATTGCTGGTAAGTATGGTTCTTGGCCTTGGCATCTAATAGCTTTAATTGGTACTTTTATCGTTATGAGTGCGGGAATTGCTAAAGGGATTGAGAAGATAAATAAAGTGCTTATGCCACTTTTCTTTGTGCTTTTTTTAGTCTTAGCCGTAAGAGTTGCTTTTTTGGGTGGAGATGTAATGAAAGGGTATGAGTATCTGTTTTATCCAAAATGGGAGTATTTAGCAGATACTAAGACTTGGGTATATGCTCTTGGTCAAGCATTTTTTTCACTATCTCTTGCTGGAAGTGGAACGGTTGTATATGGTTCTTACTTGAGCAAAAAAGAAGATGTGGTATCAAGTGCAAAAAATGTTGCACTGTTTGACACAATTGCTGCAATGTTGGCAGCTTTAGTGATAATACCTGCTGTTTTTGCGTTTGGTATAGCTCCAAATGGTGGTCCGCCACTTATGTTTATAACTATGCCAGAGGTGTTTAAGCTTATGCCACTTGGTGGAGTTTTTATGGCTATATTTTTTATAGCTGTGCTATTTGCTGGTATTACATCTTTAGTAAATCTTTTTGAAACACCAATTGAAGCATTACAGCAAAAGTTTCATTTTTCTCGTCAAGTTTCTGTTGGTATGGTTGTAGTGCTTGCTCTTGTGGTCGGTATATTTTTAGAAGATGGAAATATGCTTGGTAAATGGATGGATGTTGTAAGCATCTATATCATTCCACTTGGCGCATTGCTCTCTGGACTTATGTTTTTTTGGGTTTGCGGTTTTCCATATGCAAAAGAACAAGCTGAACTTGGCTGCAAAAAGCCACTGCCAAATGCTTTTATGCCTATGAGCAAGTATCTATTTTGCGGATTAACTGCTTTAGTATATATTTTAGGTATATTTTACGGGGGAATTTAATGTATAGTAGGGATTTTCCCTACTATAATTACCACTTTTTAATGATAAAGAAAAAATATTTGTCTTTGTCTAATTTGCTAGTAGTCTTAGAAAAAATTTTAGACTCAATGGTTTATTGGGTTCTATTTTATTTATTTATCATTTTTTAATTTAAATTGATAGTAACTACAGAAGTGCTACTAATAAGAAAAATATTTAATTTTACTCAATACATGATAAAAATTTATTGACATTATAAATTTTTTTTTGTATACTTCTATATTGCAAAAATTTCAAAATTAGGAGAGAAAAATGGCAAATTATCCAAAAGCAATTGGACCGTATTCAGTTTACAAAGAGTGTGGAGATATGATTTATGCATCAGGGATGCTTCCAGTAAATCCAGCAAATGGTGAGATTGAAAGTGACGATATTAAGCTTCAAACAAAACAATCTTTTGAAAATATAAAAGGTATGTTAGATGAGTTAGGTTTAGGATTTGATAATATCGTAAAAACTTTAGTTTTTTTAAGTGATATTAATGACTTTGTACCAATGAATGAAGTTTATGGTTCATATTTCAAAGAGCCTTATCCAGCTAGAAGTTGCGTTGCGGTAAAAGATATACCAAAAGGCGCTAAGGTTGAGGTTGAGGTAATAATTAGTAAAAAATAATCAAGGAGCGAAAAATGAGCGAAAAAATGAGACCTATTTCATTTGAAAACCTATTAGATTGGTGTTTAGATGAATACAAACAGTATGGGTCAGTTTTCGGAGTAAGAAAGGAAAAGTTCTATAAAAACCAAAGTAAAACTAGTGTTGAGCTATTCGGAGACAAGTTAAGCTCTATTGTTGGACCAGCGGCAGGACCAAACTCCCAACTTGCACAAAATATAATTGCCTCATATTTGGCAGGTTCTCGTTTTGTTGAAGTAAAAACCGTTCAGACTCTAGATGGCGAAGATTTAGGCAAATGCGTTCCTCGCCCCTGTATCAATGCCACTGACGAGTGCTACAATCAAGAGTGGAGTACAGAACTTTATGTTCCAGAGGCATTAGATGAGTATATAAAAGCTTATATGCTAATTCATGTTTTAGCAAAAGAATTTGAATTGGCTGATGAAAAAGATTTTGCTTTCAATATGAGTGTTGGTTATGACTTGGAAGGCATTATGAGTCAAAAAATTGATACTTATATTGAGGGCATGAAAGATGCTTCCAAAACTGAAATTTGGGGCAAATATAAAAAATTTCTAAGTGATAATTTACATAGATTTAAAAGATTTACTAAAGATGATCTTGACAATATGAGTACCTGTATTGCAAGTGGAATTACACTTTCAACTCTTCATGGTTGTCCACCAGATGAGATTGAGCGAATTGCAAAATACTTGCTTGACAAGAAAAAAACTCATACTTTCATTAAGTGTAACCCAACCCTTTTAGGCTATGAGTTTGCTAGAAAACTTATGGATGATATGGGTTATAGCTACATTGTATTTGATGATCATCATTTTAAAAATGATTTACAATTTGGTGACGCAGTCGCTATGTTTAATCGTCTAATCCCGTTTGCTAAAGAGAGAGGCTTGGCGTTTGGGCTTAAGCTTACAAATACTTTTCCAGTTCAAAAGAAAAATGGAGAACTTCCAGGTGACGAGATGTATATGTCAGGTAGATCACTTTATCCACTAAGTATTTCACTGGCAAATAAAATTAGCCAAGAGTTTAAAGGAAGATTGCCTATATCTTTTTCAGGCGGGGCTGATGCTTTTAATGTGAAAGAGATTTATGAGGCGGGAATTTTTCCAATAACCGTTGCGACTACAATTTTAAAGCCTGGCGGATATGAAAGACTTAAACAGATGGCTTTAAAGGTTGAGCCGATTTTAAGTGGAAAATTTCACGGTATTGATGTGGCTGGAGTTGAAAAGCTTGCTCGTGAAGTAAGGGAGCATAAAGATAATGTTAAAGCAGCAAGACCTGTTGGAAACAGAAAAACAAAATCAGAACTTCCTTTGTTCGATTGTGCAAAAGCACCCTGTAAGGACGGCGGTTGTCCGATAGAGCAACAAATCCCTGAATATTTGCAGATGGTCGGAGAGAAAAACTATGAAAGAGCATTTAAAATAATTGCAACAGATAACTCATCGCCTGCAGTTTTAAGTATGCTTTGTGATCACCAATGTCAGCATAAATGTACAAGGCTTGATTACGATAGTTCACTTGAGATAAGAAATGCAAAAAGATTGGCTGTTATTAATGCAATGGACACTTTTAATAACAAAACAGAACACGCAAATATTTTAACCAAAAAAAGAGTTGCAGTCATAGGTGCTGGTCCTGGAGGATGTAGCGTAGGTCTATTTTTAAGAAGAAATGGTATGGAAGTTGATGTTTTTGAAAAAAGACAAACTCCATATGGAATTGTGGCTCATGTAATACCAGAATTTAGAATCCCAATGGGAATGATAGAGCGTGATTTTGCGATGGCAAAAAATGCAGGAGTAAATTTTCACTTTGGATGTGATGAGAATTATGACTTAGAAAAATTAAAACAAGATTATGACTTTGTAGTTTTAGCAACAGGTGCATGGCTTGAGCCAAAAGCTCCATGTAAAGAAGGAGCAGATAAGCTTTGGGGTGCATTAGATTTTCTTGAGCAATCTAAAAAATCAAATCTTAGTTTAAAACTTGGTAAAAGAGTGGCAGTTTTAGGTGGTGGTAGTGTTGCTATGGACTGTGCTAGAAGTGCTTTAAGAACCCCAGATGTTCAAGAGGCCTGTGTGGTCTATAGAAGAACTGCAGATTTTATGCCAGCAGAACCTGAAGAGAAAGATTTAGCACTTGAGGAGGGTGTGAAATTTTTAGAACTTGTTTCACCAGCAAGTTACAATGAAAACATTTTAAAATGTGAAGTTATGGAGTTGGGTGAGCGAGACAGTAGTGGAAGACTTAGTATAAAATCTACTGGTGAGTTTGTTGAGTATGAGTTTGACACGGTTATAAATGCAACAGGTGCAAGAGTTGATACTTCTAAATTTGCCCAAAATGGACTTGAATTAAACGAATGGGGATATGCAAAAATCAACTCCCACAATGAAACAAGCAAAGAAAATGTATATATTTGTGGTGATTGTAAATCTGGTGCATCAACTATCGTAAGAGCTATTGCTGATGCTAAGAAAATTGCAAAAGATATACTAAATAAGTGCGGTCTTGTTCATGATTTTGTAAAGCATCAAACTTTCAGTACTGAAAAATCACTTTATGAGAAAAAAGGTATTTTAACAAGAGCTAGTAAAAGTGGATGTGATACAAATAGATGTCTTGCATGTGATAAAGTGTGTGAACTTTGCGTAGATGTTTGTCCAAATAGAGCAAATGTTTTAGTTAAAGTGGAGTCAGGTACAAAAGAGTTTGCGGACTCTCATCAGATACTTCATGTTGATGGCATGTGTAATGAATGTGGAAACTGTGGAATATTCTGCCCTCACTCTGGTCGTCCATATAAAGATAAAGTAACTGTATTTTGGACTGAAGAGGATTTTGTTGATAGTACAAATGTAGGATTTTTAAAAGTTAGTGATACAAGCTATCGTATAAGAACAAAAGAGCAAGAGATAATTGAATATACTTTAGGTGAAGATGGTATTGACGAGGGTTTAAAAGAGATGATAGTTGCTACAAATAAGCACTATGATTTTTACATGAATGAGGAGAGAGTATGATTTTAATAAAAAATGCAAGAGTTGTCACTAGAAATGACAATAATGACTTCATTGAAAATGGTGCAGTCTTAGTTGATGGAAAGTTTATAAAAGAGGTTGGCAAAACTGCCGACCTTGAAAAAAAATATCCAGATGCAGAGATAAAAGACGCAAAAAATCGTCTTGTAATGCCTGGTTTTATAAATCCTCATATGCACTACTATAGTACTTTTGCAAGAGGAATGAATCCAAAAAGCAAAGCTCCAACAATGTTTGCTGAAATACTAAATGGTGTTTGGTGGAAACTTGATAAATTACTTGGATTAGAAGATGTTTATTATAGTGCTTTAATGCCTATGATTGATCAAATAAGATTTGGTGTAACTTCAGTAATTGACCATCATGCAAGTCCATATGCAGCAAAAGGAAGTCTGTTTGAAATCGAAAAAGCAGCGAAGCTAGCTGGTGTTAGAAGTAATCTTTGTTATGAGATTTCAGATAGAGATGGTGAGAAAATAGCTAATGAAGGCATACAAGAGAGTGTTGATTTTATTAAGCATTGTAAAGATGCTAATGATGATATGATAAAAGGTATGTTTGGTTTTCATGCTTCTATGACAGTAAGCGATAAAACACTTGATAAAACACTCCAAGAAGCACAAAGTTTAGATACAGGCTTTCATGTTCACTGTGCTGAGGGTATTGAAGATGTAGTTGATAGTATTGCAAAATATGACCAAAGAGTAATTGAAAGATGGTATAAAAGGGGTGTTTTAAGCGATAAATCAATAGCAGTTCACTGTATAAATGTTAAAGACTGGGAAATAGACATGTTAAAAGATAGCAATGTCGCAGTAGTCACAAATCCAGAATCAAATATGGGAAATGCAGTGGGACTTACTCCAATTATTAAAATGTTTAACAAAGGTATTTTAATGGGTCTTGGAACAGATGCTTACACAGCTGACATGACAGAGAGCTTAAAAGTTGCAAATTTCATAGTAAAACATGATGCAAAAGATCCAACTTTGGGCTGGGTTGAGACTCCAACAATGCTATTTAACAACAATGCAAAAATTTACAATAGATTTATAGATAATAAAGTAGGTGTTTTAAAAGAGGGCGCATTGGCTGATATTATTATAGTTGACTACAATGCTCCTACACCTGTAAATGGGGACAATATAAATGGCCATGTGCTTTTTGGATTGACTGGTTTAAATGTAGATTGCACTATGGTTGATGGAAAATTTAGATACGATGAAAGAGAGCTTGTGGGAATTGACTTTGAAGAGATATCAGCAAAGTCAGCCGAGCGAGCAAAAAAAGTTTGGGAAAAATTGTAAAATACATATTAAAAAGGAGGCAAAGAGATATATAATATTAGGTTACTTGGATCAAGAAAAAAAGTTGGGATATTAAATCCTTAATTTAAGTAGTTTTTTCTTTAAATCCCACATTTAAGATGTGAAATAAGGAAAGGACACTTTTAAATTTAAAAAATTTAAGGTGTAGAAATGAAAGAAAACACAAAAGTATCTGCAAAAGATCTTGTTTATGAGTTGGAGGGTCGTCCTCCATTAGGTGTTGCAATTCCACTAGGTTTACAACATGTATTGTCTATGTTTGTTGGTAATATTACTCCAATCATTATTGTAATGGGTGCCATGAGTAAGACAAAGTATGCAATTTCTCCAAGTGATGCTTTATTATATATTCAACTTGCAATGTTAGCATCAGGAATTGCAACTTTTTATCAGCTTTACCCTATTAAAATAGGCGGAGGTTATAAAATAGGCGGTAATTTACCAATAGTTATGGGAACATCATTTGGATTTGTGCCAATTGCTAGTAGTGTTGGAGCTCAGCATGGGCTTGCTACAGTATTTGGGGCGTGCTTACTTGGTGGTCTTGTTACAATAGCTATTGGATTTTTGTATAAGCCATTGAAAAAGATTTTTTCTGAACTTGTTGTTGGTTCGGTTTTGATTGCCATGGGTATTAAATTACTTGATCCAGGTGTTACATATTTTGCAGGTGGATTTGGTGCAAAATATGGTGGAGATGGCTCTTATGGTTCATATGAAAATTTAGGACTCGGATTTTTAGTATTTGCTTTAGTTGTAGGATTAAATAGATTTGGTAAGGGTTTTGCTAAAATGGCAAATATCCTAATCGCTATCGTTGTTGGATATGTTGTGGCAATCCCAATGGGAAAAGTTGATTTTACAAAGATTATTGAAGCTGATTGGATAGGTCTTCCTGTTCCTCCTATTGCCATTACTGATTTTGTATTTGAGCCAAGCGTACTTGTTAGCTTTGGTGTTTTGTCAGTAATTTTAGGAATTGAAACCATAGGAAATACAAACGGAATTACTATTGGTGCATTTAACAGAAAAGCAAAACCAGAGGAAGTTTCAGGTGCAGTTTTAGCTGATGGCTTAGGAACTATAACAGCAGGACTTTTAAGTGCTTTACCAAATACTGCTTTTGGGCAAAATGCTGGTCTTGTTGCAATGACAAAGATCATAAATAAATTTTGTATAGCAATGGGTGCATTAATTCTTGTTCTTGCAGCTTTTATACCAAAATTTTCAGCTATTTTTCAAACTATTCCTGACCCTGTTTTAGGTGGTGCTATTTTACCTATATTTGCTATGATTATCGTAAATGGTCTTAAGCTTATAGGAAGAGCTGGATTTAGTGAAAGAAACATGATGATATTAGGTATCGCATTTGGTTTAGGTTATGGTTTTGGCTCTTTTCCTGATGCAACAAAATTACTTCCTGAATGGATAAGATGGATGTTTAAAGATACTATGGTTTGTGTTTGTACAACAGCTATGATTGCAACTTTGGTTTTCCCTGAGTCTAAAGAAGAGATGGAAAAAAGAGAAAAAAGAGAAGAAGCAATAGCAAATGCAGGATAAGCAAGTGGAGCGTAAAGCTCCACAATTTATTGTTTTTTTACGAAAGGAAAATATATGCAAAAGAAAAATGAAGTAGTAGGCAAAAGTGTCATTAGATGGGACGCTTATGCTAAAGTAACTGGACGAGCTGATTATACAGACGATATTCCATCTAGAAAAAAATTATATGGAAAACCTGTTCGTGCAACAATTGCCCACGGGTATGTAAAAAGTATGGATTTTACTGAAGCGCTAAAAGTTGAGGGTGTTTTAAAAATAGTTACTCCAGATGATTTACCACAAACAAAATTTTCAACAGCAGGACACCCTTACAATATCGGCGACAAGCACGATAGATATGATAGACAAATTTTAACTAAACATGTAAGATTATATGGAGATGAGATAGCGGCCGTTATAGCAGAAACTGAACTGGCAGCTACAATTGCGGCAAAAAAAGTAAAAGTAGAATATGAAGAGTTACCTTTTTATTTGCAACCTGAAGATGCTATGGTAGAAGGTGCTGCGGTAATACATGAAGATTTAGATTCAAATATCATGGCTCATGCAACCATGAACCATGGAGATATTGATAGTGATTTAAAAAAGGCTGATTTTGTATTTGAAGAAGAGTTTTATGTTCCACAACAACAACATTGCCATATGGAGCCTCATGTAGCCTGTGCTTATCAAAGTTCAGATAAAAGATGGGTAATTACAAGTTCGACTCAAATTCCACATATCACAAGAAGGGTTTTAGGCGAAGTTTTTGAAATGCCTTGGAGTAATTTTAGAGTTATAAAGCCTTTCATTGGTGGTGGCTTTGGAAACAAACAAGATGTTGTATTGGAGCCATTAACCGTTGCACTTTCAATGGCAATGGATGGTAAACCTGTACAAGTTTCTCATACTAGAGAAGAGTCATTAGCATATACTAGATGCCGCCACTCTATGAAGTATAAAGCAAAGCTTGGCGTGAGTAAAGATGGTTACTTGCAAGGTCTTGATTTGACTGTATATTCAAATAAGGGTGCTTATGCATCTCATACAGTTGCAGTTGGTATGAAAGGTGGCGGAATGTTACTTTCACTATATAAAATACCAAGCTTACGATATGATATCTATACAGTTTACACAAATACAGCAGTATCAGGAGCTATGAGAGCTTATGGTATTCCACAAGTTACTTTTATGATTGAAAGTTTTATGGAAAATATTGCTAAAAAAATGGGTTTTGATCCGTTTGAATTTAGAGAGAAAAACTTGGTTAAAAAAGGGGATAAAAACCCATTAAATGGTGTTAGTATGGATACCATTATGCCTCGTGAGATTTTAGCAAAAGGAAGAGCTGAATTTGATTATGACAAAAAATTTAAAGCGGCAACAGAATTTAAACATAGAGATAAAAAAAGAGGTGTTGCTTTTGCAGCATTAGCATACAATACCAGTGTTTGGCCTCATGGTATTGAGATTGCAGGAGCTAGACTTATTTTAAATCAAGATGGAAGAATTAAACTAATGCTTGGTGCTACTGAAATTGGTCAAGGAAGTGATACTGTATTTTGTCAAATGGCAGCTGAGACTGTTGGTGTTCCTTATGAGTGGGTTTTTGCAGATGCACTTACTGATACCGATACCGCACCGTTTGATACAGGTTCTTATGCTTCAAGACAATCATTTGTTACAGGAGCAGCAGTCAAAAAAGCAGCTGAAGATCTAAGAGAAAAAATATTACAAGCAACTTGTAAGTTTAATGAGGGTATAAAAGCTGATGAGATTGATGTTGTACAAGGAGATATTGTTAGAAAGGATAATGGCGAAGTTGTAATGAGTTTAAATGACTTAGCAATCTATTCTACTTATGATTGGAACATGGGCAAACAATTAAGCCGTGCTGAAAGTTTGGTTGGAGAGAGTTCTGTAACAGTTCATAAAAATGCATATTGTCATGGTGCTACTTTTGCTGAAGTTGAAGTTGATATAAAAACTGGTAGAATTGATATTTTAAGCATTATGAATGTCCATGATAGTGGAAGAATTTTAAATCCACTTCAAGCAAAAGGACAAGTCGAGGGTGGTCTTGGTATGAGTATTCCTTACGCTATGGGAGAGGAGCTTAGATATGATGCTAAAACAGGTAAGCCACTAAATAATAACCTGCTTGATTACAAAATGCCAACTGCTATGGATTTACCAGATTTAGGGTGTGTATTTATGGATAATTATGATGATTTAGGACCATTTGGAAATAAATCACTTGGCGAAAATCCAATGTGTGCTACTGCTCCAGCTATTAGAAATGCTGTGTATAACGCTATTGGTATAAAATTTAACAAACTTCCAATTAAACCAGAAGATATTATAACAGCACTAAAGGAGAAAGAATGTATCCAATAAAATCTTATGCAGAGGCAAAAACTATAAAAGAAGCTATTGACATTCTTGCGTCAAATGACAATGCAATGCTTATTGCTGGTGGTACTGATGTATTAATAAAAGCAAGAGAGTTAAAAAGCGGTTATGTTGATAGGGATTTAATAGGTGTTACAAGAATTGATGAAATAAAAGGCGTAAGCTTAGATAAAGATGGCAATATTTTAATTGGTGCAGCTACTGTATTTTATGATATTGAGACAAGTCCGATTATAAAAGAGCATTTTGATATTGTTGCTCAAGGTGTTGGATTGGTTGGTGGTCCACAGATTAGAAACGCGGGAACTATTGGTGGAAATGTATGTAATGGTGCAGTTTCAGCTGACTCCATGCCGTCTCTTGTTGCTGCAAATGCTATCATGATGATAGAGGGTAAAAATGGTAAAAGAGAACTTCCTATAAGTGAGTTTTACATAAAGCCAGGTGTTGTAGCACTTGAGAAAGACGAAATGCTAACTCATGTAAAAATCACAAAAGAGAATTACGAGGGCTATAAAGGAAGTTATCTAAAATTTGCTCAAAGAAAAGCTATGGATATTGCAACGATTGGTTGTGCGGTACTTTTAAAGCAAAATGATGGCAAAGTTGAAGATATAAGAATTGCCTTTGGCGTTGCGGGTCCAAAACCAATTCGTGCAAAACAAGCCGAAGAATTTGCCATTGGCAAAGAGTTGACTATTGAAAATATAGAGGCAATTTGTGCGTTATGTACAAAAGACACAATGGCAAGAGATTCTTGGAGAGCATCAAAACTATTCCGTGAAAATCTGATTACTGAGTTACCTATAAAGGCTATTAGAAGAATTTTAGGAGAAAAAGATGCTTAAAAAAATCACTTTAGAAGTAAATGGACAAAAAAGAACAGTTGAAATTGATGATAGAGAATCTTTACTTGAAGTTTTAAGATATCGCCTTGAGCTAACAGGAGCAAAAGAGGGTTGTTCTGTTGGAGAGTGTGGTGGATGTACAGTGATAGTTGATGGTGCGAATGTTGATAGCTGTATTTATCTTGGTGTTTGGGCTGATGGTAAGAAAGTTACAACTATTGAAGGTATTGAGAAAAATTCAAAAACTCTAAGTCCATTGCAAAATAACTTTATCAAAATGGGTGCAGTTCAATGTGGATTTTGTACTCCAGGTCTTATAATGAGCTCAACTGTACTTTTACAAAGACACAAATTTTTAACAAGAGAACAGATAAGAAGAGGCATTTCAGGAAATCTTTGCAGATGCACAGGTTATCAAAAAGTAATCGGTGCTATTGAAGAGACTGCAAAAGAGTCTTAATGAATTTAAGCAAAGCATTTGGTTTTTGTCAAAATGAGAGTGTAGCAATTATCGGCTCTCATGGCAAAACCTCACTTTGCTTAGCCCTGTCAAAAGAAAATAGCAAAAAAAAAATTGCACACACTACAACAACAAAAATATTTCCTGTCATTTATGAAGATTTAAATATAAAAAACTTTTACGACTTTTATGGAAAAAACTTACCAAATTCATTGCAAAATGGTGTAAATGTATTTGGCAAGTTTGATAAAAATAACAAAATTTCATCACTAAAAAAAACAGATTTAGAGCATTTAAGAAACATTAGCGATATGCTAATTTACGAAGCTGATGGCTCAAAAACAAAGCCATTTAAAGCTTGGAATGAATACGAGCCTGTAATTTTAGAAAAAACTAGCATAATTATTGGTATAATTCCGATTAATTTTATAGGACAGCAAGTAGATGAAAATTTAATTCATAGATTTGAGCTTTTTTGTAAAAAATTCAGTGTTAGTAAAAATGACAAAATAGATAAATATTTGATTTTAAAAATTGCAAATGAAATGTTTAAAAAAACGCCAAAAAATGCAAAAAAGATTTTATTTTTAAATCGCTATGAAGATACTTTTCAAAATAGTGCCGAGTTTATAGCTCAAAATTTGGAGCAAATTTCAACCTTTGCTGGATCAATAAAAAATAAAACCATAAAGAAAATAAAATGAACATAAACGCTATTTTGATGGCATCTGGCATATCAAGACGATTTGGAGAAGATAAAGCATTTTTGCCATGTAAAAATACAACTTTTATAGAACATATTCTAAATCTTCTTGTTGACTCAAAAATATTAGATATAAAAGCGGTTATAAATCCAAAATTACATGAATATTTGAGCAAAAAAAAATTACATGAAAAAATAAAACTCATAAAAAATGACGGATATTTAAAAGGTCAATGTGAAAGCATAAGACTTGGTGTTGAGAGTTGTGAGAATGCAAATGGTTTTATGTTTTTATCATTAGACCAGCCATTTTTAAGTTTAAATACTATAAATATGATAATAGATAATTTTGAAAGCGGTAAAATTATAGTGCCAAAATATAGCGATAAAAATGGACTTCCAACTATATTTGATAAAAAATTTAGTGAAGAGTTAAAAAATATAAATGGAGATATTGGTGGGCGAGATATCATAAAAAAACATATCAATGATGTGAAATTTTTACATATTAAAAACTCGATTGAGGGTTTGGATATTGACACTAAGCAAGATTTTGAAAAATATAAGGAATTGATGTGAAAGAGTTAGAAAAACAAGTTATTGCTTGGCGAAGAGAGTTACATAAAAATCCTGAAATCTCTTTTTGCGAATATAAAACAACAGATTTTATAGAAAATGTTTTACGTGAAATTGGTGGATTTAGCATAGAAAAATTGGCTAAAACTGGACTTGTTGCAACCTTAAAAGCTAAAAATAATACAAAACAGAGTATTGCTTTTAGAGCTGACATTGATGCACTTGAGCTTGTTGAGACAAATGACAGTGAATTTGTAAGTCAAAACAAAGGAGTTATGCATGCATGTGGACACGACGCTCATACAGCTATTATGCTAGGATTTGCAAAACTCATAAAAAATGAACAAAACAATTTAACAAAAAATATAAAAATTATTTTTCAAAGAGGCGAAGAGTTAGCACCTGGTGGGGCAGGAGAACTTGTAAAAAATGGTGTGATGAAAAATGTGGAGAAAATTTTTTCTCTTCATTTAATGCCAGGGCGAAAAAGCGGAACTATAAGCATAAAAGCAGGAGTTGCGAGTGCAAATAAAAACACTTTTGATATTTTTATAACAGGAAAAGGCGGTCATAGCTCGGCTCCTCAAAACTGCATTGACCCGATTTTGATAGCATCTTCTATTGTTGTCAATATGCAATCAATAATCGCTAGAAACATAGACCCATTTAGTTCAGGCGTCATTTCGTTGGCAAGTTTTAAAAGTGGAAGTGAGTATGGGGTTATTCCACAAAATGCACATTTAACAGGGGCAATTCGCAGTTTTGATGAAAATGTAAGAGAGACTTTAAAGCAAAAGCTAACTTTAGTTGCAAAAAATACCGCTCTTGCACTTGGTGGAGAAGCCGAAGTAAGATATACTGATTGGGATTATAGTGCCATTTATAATGACGAAAAAATTTGTGAAAAATTATATGAAATAGTGGAGCAAAATTTTGAAAAAGGAACTTTGATTAAAGATAAGCTTCCTCAAAGTTTTAGTGAAGATTTTAGTGAATACTTGCGTGAGAGTAGAGGTGTTATGGTTTGGTTAGGTATTGGCAAGGACGCTCCAAAACTGCATAATCCAAATTTTAATCCAGATGAGGGTTCATTTATAGTGGGAACAAAATATTTTTACGAAGTAGCAAAGGAGTGGGCGATTGAAAAATAATTTAGTATTAATAAGAGGTGCAGGAGATATCGCAAGTGGCATTGCAGTAAGACTATATAATAGTGGTTTTAAAATCGTGATGACAGAAATCTCTAAGCCAAGCTCAATTCGCAGGGAGGTTTGTTTTAGTGAGGCGATTTATGATGGAGAAATGGAAGTTGAAAATATAAAATGCAAAAAAGCTAAAAATAGTGATGAAATAAAAAATATTTTAAATGAAAAAAAAATAGCAGTTATAGAAGATGAAAATAATGAACTGTATAAAAGTTTAAAGCCTGACATCGTAGTCGATGCGATTTTGGCTAAAAAAAATCTCGGCACACACATAGATATGGCAAATATTGTTATAGGTGTAGGTCCAGGATTTGAGGCTAAAAAAGATTGTCATGGGGTAGTGGAGACAAGCAGAGGACATGATTTGGGGCGAGTGATATTAAATGGAACTGCAAAAAAAAATACAGGCATTCCAGGTGTCATAGCAGGAGTCAGCAAAGAGCGAGTTATCTATTCTCAAAACAAAGGTATTTTTAAATCAAAAGCTAAAATCGGAGATTTGGTAAAAAAAGGTGATATAATAGCCTATGTAAATGATGTCCAAGTAAAAGCTAGTATAGACGGTGTTTTAAGGGGACTTATAAGAGATGGGTTTGAAGTGAGCGAAAGATTTAAAATAGCAGATATCGATCCAAGAGTAGATGAGCAAAAAAACTGTTTTAGTGTTTCAGATAAAGCAAGAAGTGTAAGTGGTGGAGTTTTAGAGGCAATTTTGCATTTAAGTGAAAAATAAAATTTAAGTTTAGGTTCATTTAATATGAGATTTAAGTTATTGCTTTATCTTTAGTTGGACAATTTTAATGAACCAAAAAAGCATAGAAGTTTTTTTGTGATAGTAAAAATATAATTTAAAATGGTATTAGTTAGGTTTATTAGTAGGATTTTATATTTCGCAATGAAAGAGTATAAGCATAAAAAAGGATAAAAATGGAAGAGCAGGTTTTACAAAAAGTTTTACAAAGTGTAAATGAAAACAGACCAGTTGCACTTGTAACTTTAACAGAGGTAAATGGAAGCACTCCTAGGGATAGTGGTTCTATTATGGCGGTTTTTAAAGATGGCAGTTCAATTGGTTCTATTGGTGGTGGTAAAGTTGAATTTACAGTTACTAATGAAGCTATTGAAGCACTAGCAGAGGGTAAAGATAGAACTTTTTCGCACTCTTTAACTCCATCTGGAGATTTAAAAATGGAGTGTGGAGGAAATGCAAAAGGGTATATAAAGATTTTTGGTATCAAAAATAGACTCATAATTGCAGGTGGTGGTCATGTGGGACAGAAAGTTCTTGAACTTGGAAAGTTTTTGGGTTTTTATTGTGTAGTAGTTGATGACCGAAGTGACTATAAAGATAAAGAAAGTTTGAAAATCGCTGATGAAGTAATCATAGATAGCTATGAAAAAGCTATAGAGAAATTACAAGTAGATGCAAATACTTATATTGTAGTTGCTACAAAAAGTCATTTAGATGATGTTATGTTTGCAAAAACTGTTATGAGGTCTAGTTGTAAATATTTAGGCGTTATTGGAAGCTTGAGAAAACATAAAAGTATTAAAAAAACTTTAATATCTGATGGTTTTAGTGAAAATGATATATCAAAGATATATGGACCTATTGGGTTAAATATTTCAAATCAGCTACCAGAAGAGATTGCGGTAAGTATTTTAAGTGAAATTTTGCTCATAAAAAACGACGGAAAATTACAACATATGAAAAATTTATGATTAAAGATTGTGATAAAAATTTATAAGGATAAAAATTTATCACAATTTAAGAAAAAAAGTAGTAAAATAAAACCTAAATACAGAGGTAGTAAAATTCTACAAAGCTACCAAAGATATGTCAGGGCTTTTAGGTGCAGTTAAGTTTTATCCTAATACGATAAAAACGAAAGCTTAAGGCTTCCGTTCAACTTAAATGCTAATTTATGCCAGTTTAGATAATTAGTGTATATTTATAAATTTTATCAGTATAAGATTAAATAGTTTAATCATTATAAGTGTTTTTTATGGTGAGAAAATTTTAAAAGTGTACAGTAGTTATCTAAATTGACATAAGATATCAAAATTATTTAAAAGGAAGATTATGGATTTTGAAGCTATAAAAAAAGCAGCCGAAGGTTATCGTGCTGATATGACTAAATTTTTAAGGGATGTTGTAAGATTTCCTGGAGAAAGCTGTGACGAGAAAGCTCATGCTGATCGTATCTTAGAAGAGATGAAAAAAGTTGGTTTTGATGAGTGCGGTATTGATAAACTAGGAAATGTTTATGGTTATATGGGTACTGGTAAAACATGTATCGCGTTCGATGGCCACATAGATACAGTGGGTATCGGAAACAGAGATAACTGGACTTTTGATCCTTATGAGGGTTATGAGAGCGATACTGAAATCGGTGGTCGTGGTGTTAGTGACCAATTAGGTGGTGTTATTAGTGCTGTATATGGTGCTAAAATCATGAAAGATTTAGGTTTATTAAATGATAAATACAAAGTTTTAGTTTACGGAACAGTTCAAGAAGAAGATTGTGATGGTATGTGCTGGGAGTACATCATTAAAAAACTTGGCATTAGACCTGAATTTGTAGTTTCAACTGAGCCAACTGATGGTGGAATCTACAGAGGACAAAGAGGAAGAATGGAAATCTTTGTTGAGGTAAATGGAGTTTCATGTCATGGTTCAGCTCCTGAAAGAGGCGATAACGCAGCTTATAAAATGTCTGAAATCATGCTTGACATTAAGCAACTAAATAACAATGGTTGTACTGAAAGCACTGATATCGTTGGACTTGTTAAAATGCTTGAGCCAAAATGGAACCCAATGTGGAAAGAAGCTAGATTTTTAGGAAAAGGAACTGCAACAGTTTCTCAAATCTTTGGTGCTTCTCCAAGTAGATGTGCAGTAATGGATTATTGTAAAATTTCAATCGATAGAAGAATGACAGCAGGTGAGACATGGCAAGGATGTTTAAAAGAGATTGAAGAACTACCATCAGTTAAAAAATATGGTGCAAAAGTTGGCATGTATGATTATGATGTTCCTTCATATACAGGTGAGAAATTCCCAATAGAGTGCTACTTCCCAACATGGGTAATCCCAGAAGATCACAAAGTTACAAAAGCAGTTGAAGAAGCTTATAAGAGTCTTTATGGTAGTGAAAGAATTGGCTCAAAAGAGACAATAGAGATGAGAAAAGCTAGACCATTAACTGATAAGTGGACATTCTCAACAAATGGTGTTTCTATCATGGGAAGAAATGAAATCCCTTGTATAGGTTTTGGACCAGGTGCAGAAGCAGAAGCTCACGCTCCAAATGAGAAAACTTGGAAAGATGATTTAGTTGTATGTGCAGCAGTTTATGCAGCAATACCAACAATGTATACAAAATAATTAGAAATTAACTTGGCGGAGTTAAATCCGCCTTTTAATAACAAAAAAATTTAAAAAAAGGAAAATAAAAATGGCAAATATTAATTTTGAGGCAATCTTAGCAGATTTAAGTAAGTTAGACTACTCTAACATGTATAACAATGACTTCCTATTAACTTGGGAAAAGACTTTAGATGAGTTAAAGGCAACTTTTCATGTAGCAAACGCTCTTAGAAACTTAAGAGAGAGAAATATCTCAACTAAAATCTTTGATAGTGGTTTAGGAATTTCACTTTTTAGAGATAACTCAACAAGAACAAGATTTTCTTACGCATCTGCGTGCAACCTTTTAGGTTTAGAAGTTCAAGACTTGGACGAAGGAAAAAGCCAAATCGCTCATGGTGAGACTGTAAGAGAAACTGCAAATATGATTTCATTCATGGCTGATGTAATCGGTATTAGAGATGATATGTATATTGGCAAAGGTAACACTTATATGAGAGAAGTTTCTAAGGCTGTTAGAGAGGGTTATATTGATGGTAACTTAGAGCAAACTCCAACTTTAGTAAACTTACAGTGTGACATTGACCACCCAACTCAATCAATGGCTGACGCACTTCACCTAATCGATCAATTTGGTGGCATAGAAAACCTAAAAGGTAAGAAAATTGCAATGACTTGGGCTTATTCTCCATCTTATGGCAAGCCTCTTTCAGTTCCACAAGGAATTATTGGTTTAATGACAAGATTTGGAATGGATGTTACTTTAGCTCATCCAGAGGGTTATGAGGTAATGCCAGAGGTTGAAGCTGTTGCAGCTGCAAATGCAAAAGCAAGTGGCGGTAAATTTACAAAAACTAACTCAATGGCTGACGCATTTAAAGATGCAGACATTGTATATCCAAAATCTTGGGCTCCATTTGCTGCAATGGAAAAAAGAACAGACCTTTATTCTAAAGGCGATCAAGACGGCATTAAAGCTCTTGAAAAAGAACTTCTTGCTCAAAATGCTAACCATAAAGATTGGGAGTGTACTGAAGAGCTTATGGCTACAACTAAAGACGGAAAAGCACTTTATATGCACTGCTTACCAGCTGACATTACAGGCGAGTCTTGCAAAGAGGGCGAAGTTGTAAAATCAGTATTCGATAGATACAGAGTTCCAATGTACAAAGAAGCAAGCCACAAGCCATATGCAATTGCTGCTATGATGTTCTTAGCAAAATGTAAAGACCCAGTTGCTACACTTAAAGCACTTGAGGCAAACGGAAAAGATAGACTATTTAACGCATTTTAATTTTAAGCCGCCCTTTAAGGCGGCTTTTTACTACATTTAAGGGAATACATGGAAACTAAAAAAATTGTTATCGCTCTTGGCGGAAATGCACTTGGAAATAGTGCAAAAGAACAAAGAGAAGCTTGCAAAGCTACTGCTAAACCAATCGCAGATTTAATCGAAGAAGGTCATCAAGTTGTTATTGTTCATGGAAATGGACCACAAGTTGGTATGATAAATGCTGCAATGGACGAAGCAAAAAAAACAAATCCAAACTTAGCAGAAATGCCAATCACAGAGTGTGTTGCTATGAGTCAAGGCTATATCGGATACCACCTACAAAGATTTTTAAGAGATGAACTAGAAAAAAGAGAAATAGATAAAGAAGTAGTTACTGTTGTAACTGAAGTTTTGGTTGATAAAGATGACCCAGCTTTTCAGAATCCAACAAAACCAATAGGTTCATTTCACACTAAAGAAGAAGCTGAGAAATTAATGGCTCAAGGCTACAATATGGTTGAGGATTCTGGAAGAGGATATAGACAAGTTGTTGCATCTCCAAAACCAATTGCTATAGTACAAAAAAGAACTATTATGAATTTAATTGACGCTGGCGAAGTTGTTATTACAGCTGGTGGTGGCGGAATACCTGTTAGACACGATAATCAAATCGGAACTTTAGGAGAATTTGCTGTTATTGATAAAGACTTTGCTAGTGAAAAATTAGCTGAGATTATTGACGCTGATTATCTTATTATCCTAACTGCAGTTGAGAAAGTTGCTATCAACTTTGGTAAAGAAAATGAAAAGTGGTTGGATAAGATGAGTGTAGCAGAAGCAAATCAATACATAAAAGAGGGACATTTTGCTCCTGGCTCAATGCTTCCAAAAGTTGAGGCTGCTGTTAAATTTGCTTGTGCCCACCCAAGATATAAAGCTTTGATTACTTCGCTTGAAAAAGCAAAAGAGGGCATTGAAGGTAAAACAGGTACTATTATACAGTAATAAAGGAATAGAATGAAAACAATAGAAATTGTAAAAAATGAACATGCAAGAGCAGATAAAGAGAAGACCGAATTAAAAGATTTTGACGCGAGTGTAATGGGCGAAGTTAGAAATTTTCACAAAACTTTACCAGATTACGAGCCAACTCCATTGGTTGATTTAAAAGCACTTGCTTCTCAGCTTGGCGTAAAGCAAGTTTTAGTTAAAGATGAGAGTAAAAGATTTGGACTAAATGCTTTTAAAGTTCTTGGTGGCTCTTATGCTATGGGAAAATATATAGCAAATACCTTAAATATGAAAATGGATGATCTTCCATTTGATGTAATGATTTCAGATGAGACTAAGAAAAAACTTGGCGATGTTACTTTTGTAACTGCAACTGATGGTAACCATGGTCGTGGTGTTGCTTGGACTGCAAATCGCCTTAAGCAAAAAGCAAGAGTTTATATGCCAAAAGGTTCAGCTCAAATGAGATTTGACAATATCGCAAAAGAGGGAGCTTATGTTGAGATAACTGACCTTAACTATGACGATGCTGTTAGAAAAGGAAATGCTGAAGTTGAAGAAAATGTTGCTAAGGGTAACAACTATGTAATGGTTCAAGACACTGCATGGGAAGGTTATGAAGAGATTCCACTTTGGATTATGCAAGGTTATGCAACTATTATGAGTGAAGTTTTAGAGCAACTTGGCGATACAAAACCAACTCATGTTTTTGTGCAAGCTGGAGTAGGTTCATTTGCTGGTGCAATGCAAGGACTTCTTTCTAAGAAATTTGGAGCTGATAGACCAGTGGTAGTTGTTTGTGAGCCTCATGGTGCAAACTGCATTTATACCTCATTTAAAGCAAATGATGGTAAACCTCACAACTTAACTGGAGATTTAACAACTATTATGGCAGGTCTTTCTTGCGGTGAGCCATCTACTATTAGTTATGATATCTTAAAAGATTATACAGATTTTAGTGTATCATGCGATGATAAGATTGCAGCACATGGTATGAGAGTGCTTTCAAATCCACTTTGTGGAGATGAGAGAATTATATCAGGAGAGTCTGGTGCAGTAGGTTTGGGACTAGTATCAACTCTTCTTGATGAGAGCAAAGGTTTTAGTGATATTGCTAAGCAAATCGGTCTTGATGAAAACTCAATCGTTCTTTGTGTAAGCACAGAGGGTGATACTGATGTTGATGGATTTAAGAGCGTTGTTTGGGACGGACTTTGCCCTAGCGTGTAAAATAGATAGGTTTCTAGTCATTTATTTGGCTAGAAATCTTAACTTAACTAAATTTAAGCTAAGTTTGGTTAAGTTAGGATTGTAAAATTTATAACTAAAGAGTTGCCCATGAAAATTATAAAAAATGGAACACTTGTTACAAGTAGCAAGGTGTTTAAATCAGATATTTTAATAGAAAACGAAGTAATAAAGGCCATTGGAGTAAATTTTGATGAAAAGGGTTGCGAGGTTATAGATGCAAGTGGTTGTTTGGTGTTTCCAGCAGCTGTTGATGTTCATACGCATTTTGATTTAGATGTTGGAAATGGGGTGCGAAGTGTTGACGACTTTACACAAGGAAGTATTTCGGCAGCCTGTGGTGGGGTTTGTACGATAGTCGATCACATGGCGTTTGGCCCAGTTGGTTGTGATTTGACCCACCAGCCTAAAGTTTACCATGAAAAAACAGATGGAAAAACTTATATAGATTACTCATTTCATGGTACAATCCAACATGTAAATGATGATATATTAAATCAAATGCAAGATTTGGTTGATATGGGTATTACAAGTTTTAAGCTTTATACAACTTATGGTTTTAAATTAAGCGAAAGTGAAATTTTAAGTGTCTTAAAAAGAGCCAGAGAGCTTGGAGTTACTATTACGGTTCATTGCGAAGATGATGATATGGTAAGTTATGCAAAAGAAGAGCTTATAAAACAAAACAAAATCCTACCAAAATATCACCCCGAAAGTCGCCCTGACTTATGCGAAGAAGCTTCTGTTCAAAATCTTATCTCACTTAGTAAACTTGTTCAAGGTTCAAAACTTTATGTGGTTCATTTATCTACAAAAGGTGGACTTGAAGCCCTTAAAAAAGAGAGACTTACACAAAATAAAAATATACATGTAGAGACCTGTTCTCAATACTTGGTATTTGATGATAGCTACTATAAAAATGATAATGCGCTAAAATATACTATGTCACCACCTTTAAGAAAAAAAACCGATATTGAAGCTTTATGGGAAGGTATTAGAGATGGTTTTGTTGATGTTATTGCAACTGATCACTGCCCATTTAATCTTAACAAAGAAAAACAAAGAGGAAAAGATAATTTTCTAAAGTGTCCTGGTGGAGCACCTGGTGTTGAAGAGAGATTTAGAGTGGTTTACACTGAAGGTGTGGCAAAAGGTCGCATTGGCTTAGAAAAATTTGTAGAAGTAATGTGTGAAAATCCAGCTCGTATTTTTGGTGTTAAAAATAAAGGTTCATTAACTCCAGGATATGACGCTGATATAATAATATATAATCCAAATGAAAAAGATATTTTAAAACATTCAGATTTACATGGAAGTGTGGATTATAGTTTATATGAGGGTTTTGAGATACAAGGAAAGATTAAAAAAGTCTTTTTAAGAGGCGAAATGATAGTTGAAGATAATCAATTTTTAAAACATACCCCAAGCGGAAAGTTTTTACATAGAATGATAGAAAAAAACTAAAAAAAGGAGAGAATATGTCTGAAATATATGAATTAGATATAAACGGTAAGATTTATAAGACAGACAAGGTAAAGCCATTGCTTAGGTATTTAAGAGATGACTTAAAGCTAAAATCAGTAAAAGATGGCTGTAGTGAGGGAGCATGTGGAACCTGTACCATTGTAGTAGATGGAAAAGCTATAAAATCTTGTGTTATGAGTACAAAAAGAGCAGTTGGTAAAAAAGTGCTTACAGTTGAAGGCTTAAGCGAGTTTGAAAAAGAAGCATTTGTTTATGGCTTTGGCTCACAAGGTGCTGTTCAGTGTGGATTTTGTACTCCTGGCATGGTAATGAGTGCAAAAGCTTTGATAGACAAAAATCCAGAGCCAAGCGAAGATGAGATAAAAAATGCACTTAAAGGAAATATTTGTCGTTGTACAGGATATACAAAAATCATAGGTGCTGTTAAACTCGTGGCAAAAATAATTCGTGAAAATGCTAAGATTGATACAAGCATAGAAAAAGGTGCAAATGGTTTTGGTGTTGGAAACAAAGATGCCATTAGACTTGACGCAAGAGAGAAAGTTTTAGGAACTGGTATTTATCCAGATGATTTTGAGATGGACGGCGAAATGCTTCATGCAAGTGCAGTAAGAGCAAAATACCCAAGAGCAAAAGTTTTAAAAATAGATGCCTCAAAAGCCCTTGAACTTGATGGAGTAAGAGCAGTTTATACTGCAAAAGATGTACCGCACAATAAAGTAGGGCACATTCAGCCAGACTGGGACGTTATGATAGCCGAGGGCGATATAACAAGAAGTATGGGTGACGCCATTTGTGTTGTAGTTGCAATGAACGAGGATATTTTAGAAGAGGCAAAAAAGCTAATCGAAATTGAATATGAAGAGTTAGAGCCTGTAAGAAACTTTTTTGAAGCAAGAGCTGAGGGAGCACCTATTATTCACTCTCATGCAGAGGGCAACCTTTGCCAAAGCAGACATGTAACAAGAGGTGATGCGAAAACGGCTTTAGAAAATTCAAAATTCGTAGTTACTCAAACTTATGAAACCCCATTTACAGAACACGCATTTTTAGAGCCTGAGTGTGCAATCGCGTATCCATATAAAGATGGTGTTAAGATTTTATCCACCGACCAAGGTGTTTTTGATACTAGAAAAGAGACAGCTATGATGTTTGGTTGGGATCCAGAGAGAATCGTTGTTAAAAACTTGCTTGTTGGTGGTGGATTTGGCGGAAAAGAGGATATGTCAGTTCAGCATTTAACTGCTTTATGTGCAGTAAAACTAAAAACTGCAGTTAAAATGAAACTTAGCCGTGAAGACTCTTTGGCGTTTCACCCAAAACGCCACGCTATGGTTGGTACTTTTACACTTGGTTGTGATGAAAATGGAATTTTCACAGGTCTTGATTGTGAGATAAATTTTGATACAGGTGCTTATGCTTCATTAGCAGGTCCTGTGTTAGAGCGAGCTTGTACGCATGCAGTAGGCCCTTATACTTATCAAAATACGGATATCAGAGGATATTCATACTATACAAACAATACTCCAGCTGGTGCTTTTAGAGGTTTTGGAGTTTGCCAAAGTGCTTTTGCGATTGAGCAAAATATTGATTTGTTAGCTGAAAAAGTTGGCATTAGCCCTTGGGAGATAAGATATAGAAATGCCATTGAGCCAGGCAAAGCACTTCCAAATGGTCAGATAGCAGACTGCTCAACCGCACTTAAAGAGACTCTTGAGGCTGTAAAAGATGTTTACGAAGCAAATAGGGGTAGAGCTGGTATTTCATGCGGCCTTAAAAACTCAGGCGTTGGCGTTGGGCTTCCAGACAAAGGTCGCGCAAAACTTGTTATAAAAGATGGAGTAGTTGAGCTTTGGTGTGGAGCAAGCGAGATAGGACAAGGTTGTTTTACGGTATTTGTTCAAATGTGCCAAGAAGCTACAAAACTCCCACTTGAGAAGATTAAAAATATGGGTTGTGATACTGAATTTGCTCCTGATAGTGGAACAACTTCAGGTTCTCGCCAAACACTCATTTCTGGTGAAGCGGTAAGAATGGTTTCGCTAAAGCTTAAAGATGCCCTTGATGAGGTTGGCGGAGACTTAAGCAAGTTAGAGGGAAAAGAGTATTTTGCAGAGTTTTTTGATCGAACCGATAAGTTAGGCTCAGACAAACCAAATCCAAAATCTCACGTAGCTTATGGTTTTGCGACTCATGTTGTAGTGCTTGATGATGATGGAAAAGTAAGCGATGTTTATGCAGCTCACGATAGTGGACAAGTGGTAAACCCTATGGCTATGGAAGGTCAGATAGAAGGTGGGGTTGTAACTGCACTTGGTTATAGTTTTACCGAAGATTGGATACTAAAAGACTCAGTTCCAACTCAAAAGTATGGAAAACTTGGACTTTGGAAATCTACCGATGTGCCTCGTATTCACTCAATTTGCATAGAGAAAAAAGAGCTTTTAGAGTTTGCTTATGGCTCAAAAGGTATCGGTGAGATTTCAACTATACCAACAGCTCCAGCAGCAGCATTAGCATACTATGCACGAGATGGAAAATTTAGACCAAAACTTCCGCTAGAAGATACTTATTATTCTAAAAAGAAAAAGGCTAAGAAAAGTTATTGTGAATATGAATAAAATTTAAAAGTTGCATGTTTTCTCATGCAACTTATTTTATTCTTATTGTAAAAATAATAGCCAAATCCACTGAAATATAAACCAAACCTTAATCCTCAAACAATTTAATTGTAAAATCATCTCTATATTGACAGTTTCTTTTTATCTCTGCCA
>PDWI01002135.1_pt1 | contig 30282 bp, 27 predicted proteins | sample 1430891 | NCBI WGS metagenome assembly PDWI01 (sample SAMN01162508, study PRJNA174530) | Oral metagenome, whole genome shotgun sequencing project. | biome: Marine environment; feature: Marine mammal; material: Swab sample of the gingival sulcus; isolation source: swab sample of gingival sulcus... | reverse complement strand
CATTTCCTCTCCTGTCCTAGGGTGTATAAAGCCTAATGTTTTGGCGTGGAGTGCCTGACGAGGACAAATCTTCATACAGTTTGCAATGAATTGCTTGTAACGAGTAAACTTGTTTCCCCAAAGGATTTTATCCCCTCCGTAGCGAGTGTCTGCAAAGAGCGTATGTCCAATGTGCTTCATATGTGCTCTAATCTGATGCGTGCGTCCTGTCTCGAGACGGCACTCAACCCAAGAGACATAAGCTAGCTCTTCCAAAACTTTATAATGCGTTACAGCGTGTTTTCCCATTTCACTATCAGAAGGGAAGACAGACATTTGTAAGCGATCTCGTATATCTCTTCCGATATTCCCTTCAATACGTCCCTCTTCTTCATCAAAACGCCCCCAAACTAATGCATGATAAGTGCGTTGGGTTGTTTTGTTGAAGAACTGTAAGCTAAGATTAGCTTTTGCCTCAGGTTGCTTAGCTATAACAAGTAAGCCACTTGTATCTTTATCAATCCTATGTACTAGACCTAGGCGAGGATCACTTGGATCATAATAAGGGTCGTCCTTCAAATAGTAGGCAAGAGCATTCACTAATGTGCCAGTATAGTTACCATGTCCAGGGTGAACGACAAGACCAGCAGGCTTATTAACGACAAGTAAGTCTTCATCTTCATAAACGATGTCTAGAGGTATATTTTCAGGAATAATCTCAATTTCTCGTTTTGGACGACGAAGTTGTAGGCTGACTACATCAAAAGGTTTTACTTTGTAGTTGCTCTTGACAACTTTGTCATTAACAAAGATAAAACCTGCCTCAGCAGCTTGTTGGATACGGTTGCGTGTTGTTTTAAGCATTTTGTCAGTCAGATACTTATCTACTCGGATTGGTTTCTGACCTGCATCGGCAACAACTCTATAATGTTCGTAGAGTTTATCTCCTTCTTCAGCTTGAATTTCCCCTTCTAAGCCTTCTTGATTATCTATGTCAAAGTCCTCAAACTCTTCCACTTCATTTATGTCTTTCATTAGTGTATTGCTTTTAATTAAAACCAATTATCAGGTTGCTCCTCTTGCTTCTTCGCTTCTGTAGGTTCAATGTCAAGACTATCTGTTTTTACATCGATATTAGGCTCAGAGTTAATTAAATCTTCAACCGTAAGTGTCTCTGTTGCTTTTCCTGAAACAAGGAGTACTAATTTGCTCTCAACACTCACTCGTTTACCAGCCTCAAGGAGTTTTCCATCTTTATTTTCTATCCCAACACATAAACCTTTGTGCAAACCTTCAACCTCTTTTTCTGTAAAATGAATAAAGCCTAGACGTTTTAAGCGCTCTTGTGCGGCTCTGAGAGGCAGATCTTGCACATCTGGTAAAGCCTTTTGTGTAGGTGTAGAACTATAAATCCTTAAAAAGATTGTACGCCCACTCTTAACTTTAGAGCCTTCCTCTGGGACAACATCATAAATTGAGTTAACAGGCTTATTACGTTGATAGATAGAATCCACAACCTCTGCAGAAAGTGAATTTTGCTCAAGGATTTTAAGTGCTTGCTCAATTGATTTTCCTTTGAGACTAGGCACTTCTATTATATCCCCTTGTTTCGTATAAACCTTTAACCCCTGTATAACTCCAATCAAAATAAGTGCTGAAATAGCAATCATTATGAGTATATTCCATAGTATCGTAAATCGTTTCATATCTTTTTTATCTTATATATTCTTTTATATTTGTTATAGGCTCGCATTGATGAAGTGAGTCAAACTAGGTGTCGCCTCCGTATCAATGGTTGAACTAGAACCTTCCCAAGCCTTAAACCCCTTATGTATGTAGATGATTTTATCTCCAATACTTCGCACTGTATTCATATCGTGCGTATTTACAATTGTTGTGATACCATAATCAAGCGTAATTTCTTTAATCAATAAATCAATTACCTTGCTTGTTTTAGGATCTAAGCCACTATTCGGTTCATCACAAAATAGGTATTTAGGTTTAAGAGCAATTGCACGAGCAATTGCTGTACGCTTCATCATACCTCCGCTAATTTCACTTGGAAATTTATTTCCAGCTTCAGATAAGCCTACTCGTTCAAGGAGTTCTCTAGCTTCTTTTCTGTAAACAGCAGATGTTTCATTACGAAACATCTCCATTGGAAACATTACATTTTCAATAACTGTCATACTATCAAAAAGAGCCGAACCTTGAAAAAGCATTCCCATCTCTCGCCTCAGAGCAAGTAATTCTTTGTTACTCATTAGCGCAATGTCTCGTCCATCATACAAAATTTCTCCCTTTGTGGGCTTGATTAAGCCTATCATACACTTGACAAATACTGATTTCCCAGCTCCACTACGCCCTATAATCAAATTAGTCTGTCCAGCATCAAAAGTAGTATCAATACCTTTAAGAACTTCTTTCTCTTCAAAGGTTTTACATAATCCCTTAATCTCTATCATAATTTAGGCAAGCATTAAGTTTGTTAGAATCATATCAAAGAGTAGAATTAAAACACTACTACGTACAACAGCATTAGTACTTGCTGAACCAACTTGTAGAGCACCTCCCTTTACAGTATAACCAAAATACGAGGAAACAGAACTTATTAGGTAGGCATAAACTAAGCACTTAATGATAGAATGCATAATATACTCTGGGTGAAAGAGAAATTGAAGGCCATAAACAAAGTCTTTAGTTAGCAATCTATCTGTCATAAATGAAGCTAGATACCCCCCGAAAATACCTGTTATCATAGAGAATATAGATAGTAGAGGGATAAAGAGCATCAGTCCAACTATCTTTGGCAAGATAAGGAAGTTTGCAGAGTTTACTCCCATTATTTCCATTGCATCTATTTGCTCTGTAACACGCATTGTACCAAGCTCTGAAGCAATACTTGATCCAACCTTACCTGCAAGAATTAGACACATTACTGTTGAAGAAAATTCAAGCAAAATAATCTCACGCGCAGAAAAGCCTATAGTAAACTTTGGCACTAATGGGCTTGATATATTAATTGAAAGTTGAATTGTAATAACAGCCCCAATAAAGAATGATATAATAAAAACAATCGGTAGAGAATCAATACCTAGTTGCATCATATCACGCATAAGAGAACGATAAAACATTCGCCATCTCTTAGGACGGGTAAACGTTCTACGCATCAGCATTGTGTAAGCTCCTAAATGTTCAAGCCCCTTTGTTAACATAATAATCTTATCCTTTTTATCGTATCTCTACAAAGATAGTATTATCTTTGCAGTATTCATAAAATAATGTCGTATGAAACTAAGAACAGATAATTTAGTAAAGAAATATAGAAATAGAACTGTTGTTAATCAGGTTTCTATTGAGGTTGGACAAGGGGAAATTGTAGGACTCTTAGGACCAAATGGGGCTGGGAAGACAACAACTTTCTATATGACAGTAGGCTTGGTTGTTCCCAATGCTGGACGAATTTTTCTTGATGATGTGGAGATTACGAAGGATCCAGTATATAAACGAGCTAAAGCAGGGATTGGTTACCTAGCTCAAGAGGCTTCTATTTTTCGTAAGATGAGTGTTGAGGACAATATAATGTCTGTCCTCGAACTGACAAATAGAAGTAAGCTAGAACAGGAAGATCGATTAGAGGAGTTGATTAGTGAATTTAGCCTAGAGAAAGTGCGCACGAATAACGGTGATAGCCTATCTGGGGGAGAACGTCGTCGTGCAGAGATTGCTCGCTGTTTAGCTATTGACCCTAAGTTTATAATGCTTGATGAACCATTTGCAGGGGTTGACCCTATTGCTGTACACGATATTCAGTCTATTGTTGCCAAGCTCAAATACAAAGACATCGGCATCTTGATTACTGACCACAATGTATATGAGACTTTGAGTATTACTGATAGGGCTTACTTACTTTTTGAGGGGAAGGTTTTATTCCAAGGAACTGCAGAGCAATTAGCAGAGAATGAGATTGTTCGAGAGAAGTATCTTGGTAAGGACTTTAAGCTTCGTCGCCGTAAGTTTGACCACCTTGGTTAAGTTCCAATTCAGATAGATGAGACTGTTATACAAAAGTTACTATATGTGTTTGAATAAATCTAATATATTATCTTTGTCAGAGCAATTAAAAAAAGTATTTATACAATGGCTCGGTAGCTTAGCTGAATAGAGCATCAGATTCCGGTTCTGAAGGTCGTGGGTTTGAATCCCACCCGAGCCACTAGGAGGCGTTTAAGTAAAAGGCTTAAACGCTTTTTCTTAAAAGTTTTTTTATAGATATGGGGAATGTAAGAGTAGATAAATGGCTTTGGTCGGTACGAGTTTTTAAGACGCGTTCCCTCGCCACTGATGCCTGTAAAAAACATCGTGTGTCAATCAATGGAGCATTAGCAAAGCCTGCACGAGAGGTTAAAGAAGGGGATATTATCTCTGTTCGTAAGCCTCCGATAGAATATCAGTTTCGTGTATTAGCCTTACTTAATAGTCGTGTTGGTGCAAAGCTAGTACCTAAGTATATGGAGAATATCACACCTCCAGAACAATACGAGATTTTACGTTTACAAAAGTTGTCTGGTTTCGTTGATAGAGCTAAAGGCTTAGGACGTCCGACGAAAAAAGATCGTAGAGACTTGGAACAGTTTGCAGATAGTTTGCCTTCAGATATAGATATTTTTGACTGGGACGAAGACTGGGAATAGAGGTCTTAAATAACTTGGTATAACTGACTTTTTTATATTATATACCCCAAGAGTTTTTAAATAGAAGCTCTTGGGGTATTTGTCTAATATAAAATAAGTATATTTGTAGGTATAGTACTATATAATACAACAATATAGATGAGAAAAGAATTAAAAATACCATACGAATTGCTTAAGCATTCTGAGCTAACAGAAGAGGAACAACGCTTAGAAAAGGCTGCAATTGAGGCTGCAAAAAATGCCTATGCTCCTTATAGCAAATTCAATGTCGGTGCCGCTGTTTTACTTGAGAATGGTGAAATTATTACAGGTTCTAATCAAGAAAATGCAGCCTATCCTTCAGGACTTTGTGCAGAACGTACAGCCCTTTTCTATGCAGGAGCTAAATATCCTAATGTTCCTGTTCTTAGCTTGATAATTGTTGCTTTTAATGAGACTGGGCGTGTCCCTTTTATTCCTCCTTGTGGCTCTTGTCGCCAAGTGCTTATGGAGACAGCTTCTCGCTTTAAACCTTTTAAGTTGCTTTTAGCAGGAGCTGATGAAGTTATTCGTCTTGATGATTGTCGCACTGTCTTACCTTTTGGATTCAACAAGGATAGTCTCTAGTAATTGCTTTACTTAATAAGCTGCAGACTCCTTGAATAGTAATAGTTAAACTCAGAAAAAAAAATGAGAAGTAATCAATCTAAAAAACTAAAGCACTTCTCCTACGTTGAGCGAGATGTTAGTTGGTTGCATTTCAATCGTCGTTTGCTTTTTGAGGCTAGTCGTGAAGACTTGCCTCTCTTGGAGCGTTTTAACTATTTAGGAATTTATTCCAGTAATTTAGATGAATTCTTCCGAGTGCGTATTGCTTCTTTAAGGAGACTTGCGGATTGTCATCGACAAATCCCTGAAGAAGATCGTCAAAGATCTCAAGATATTCTCCAAGAACTCCTAGGATTATACCGCAGCTATTTTGTTGACTTCCAAGAGCTACTAGCTAAGCTTTTTAATCTACTTGGAGAGGAGCATATCCATATATTGAATGAACGCGAGCTGACTCCTGAGCAGGAAGAAGAAGTGCGCTCTTTCTATATGAATACAATTAGTGGCTCGGCAAATCCAATCTTCCTTGACAGTCCAAACTTCCACGCAGACATTCATCTCAAGGAGTCTCTATACCTGCTTATCCTACTAAGTGAAGATGAAGAACTTGATGTTAATTGCTACAATGGACAAGACCTTGCAGTCGTAGAAATCCCATCTGATGATTATGGGCGTTTCATCAAACTAAAAAGTGAGGGAGGAGAGCATTATATGATGTTTTTAGATGATGTATTGCGTTATTCTTTCCCTTATATTTTCTCAGGACTAAATTACAAGTCTTACTCTGCCTATACCTTCAAGCTAACTAAGGACGCCGAGATAGATATAGAACAGGACTTACGTCGCAGTGTCGTAGAAAAAATCTCAATCGGCGTTAAGCAGAGACGTAGAGGTGAACCAATACGTTTGGTTTATGATGAAGCTATGCCAGCTTTTGCTTTGGATAGACTTGCCAATATGGTTAACATCAATATGCAAGAGATGTCTTTAGCTAGTGGTCGTTATCACGATATGAAGGATCTAGTTGCTTTGCCTGACTTTGGCAATGCTCATTTGCGTTTCCCAAAACAATGTCCGCTCTTAAGTACGGAGATGAGCTATAGCAGAAGTATCTTAGAGCAAATCCTTGATAGAGATATCGGTATTCATTTTCCTTATGAAAGTTTTGACCACTTCCTGCGTATTCTTCGTGAGGCAGCCATCAACCCTGAGGTTGAAGAGATTAAGGTTTCCCTCTATCGCGTGGCACAGAACTCAAAAGTTATCAAGGCTCTTATTTCTGCGGCTCAGAATGGTAAGCGTGTTGTTGCCGTTGTCGAGCTATTAGCTCGCTTTGATGAGAGGAGTAACATCAAATGGAGTAAGCGTATGCAAGAGGCTGGTGTAGAAGTTATTTTCGGGCACGAGAAGCTCAAAATACACGCCAAGCTCGTGCTGATGAAGCTTCGTCAAGGACGGAAGATTGCTTGTATTGGTACGGGGAACCTACACGAAGGTACGGCAAAGCTATACACAGACTATATGCTCCTGACTTCTCATAAAGGTATTACCTCCGATGTTGATGATGTCTTCCGTTTCATTGAATATCCTTATCTAAACATTGAGTTCAAAGATTTATTAGTTGCTCCAAATGATTTGCGTAAGCGCATCAATGCTTTAATCAATAAGGAAATAAGAAATGCTCAGAGAGGTAAAGTTGCCTATATCAAGATGAAACTAAATCACATCGTTGATGAGCAACTTGTTGCTAAGCTCTATGAAGCAGTACAAGCAGGCGTAGAAGTAAAACTTTGCTTGCGTGGTAATTGCTCACTCGTTCCTAATGTCGAGGGGCTAAGTGAAGGGCTATTTATCAATGGTATTATTGATAGATATTTGGAGCATTCACGCATTTATATCTTTGCTAATGGGGGCAATCCGCGTTATTATCTTGGTTCGGCAGACTGGATGCCACGCAACCTTGATAGGCGCATCGAAGTAATGTGTCCAATTTATGCTAAGAACATACAAGAAGAGCTGGAGATGATTGTCAACTATGGGCTATCAGACACTGCAAATAGCTACTACGTTAATGAAAATGATGGCTTGCCTCGACGAGAAGGTTTTAGTAGGGATACAGAGCTTTTCTCTTCTCAGGCAGGACTATATAAATACTATCAAACTATCCACACAGAAAGATGAGCAAGGTTTATTATGCAGCAATTGATATAGGTTCAAATGCTGTAAGACTTTTAATCAAAAGTATTGATACAGACTTTCCCGAAAAAGGCGCAAGAAAAGAGCAGCTCTTTCGCGTGCCTCTAAGGCTAGGTGCAGATGCTTTTACCAAAGGGAAAATTGGTAAGAAGAAGTCAAAGCGACTACTTCGTCTGATGAAAGCCTATAAAGAGCTGATGGCAATCTATGAGGTTGAGGAATATAGAGCCTGTGCCACGAGCGCAATGCGTGATGCTGAGAATGGGAATAAGCTGGTCGATAAAATCTATAAAGATACAGGTATTGACATTGAGATTATTGATGGAAGAGAGGAGGCTGAACTAATTTCTAAAGACTTAATCGGTAATTGCTCTATCGGAGCAGAGGAGACCTTCCTATATGTTGATGTTGGTGGAGGAAGTACAGAGCTTAACCTGCTCTTAGGACGTAAACTTATCGCTTCTCATTCTTTCAACATTGGTACAGTCCGTATCCTCAGTGGTACAGTTGATCCTCAAGAAGAGCAACGATTTAAGGACTATCTCAAGCAGGTTGCTCAAGAATATCAAGACATTCAAGTCGTTGGTTCAGGCGGAAATATCAATAAGTTACTGCGCCTTGGTAAGACTAGCGAACGCAATGGAAGTATTGGATTCTTGCCTATTGATGAGCTTCAGAGGCTTAGTGATGAGCTTAAACAGTACGATGTAGAGGAGCGTATTCAAGTCTTTAATCTTAAGCCTGACAGAGCAGATATTATTGTGCCCGCCAGTGATTTATTTTTGACTGTTGCGAAAGCTATTAAGCCAAAGGGCGTCATCGTACCAACTAAGGGGCTTTCTGATGGTATTATTGATTGGCTTTGCCTGCATTTCACAAAACAACGAAAGGATTAACTTAGCTAAAAGTTATTCTAAAGGGGACGTACTATAAGAGTGCGTCCCTTTTTGTTTTAGAGTAAAATATAAGCCCATCTAAACAGTTCTGATTTGTTATATTTGATCTCGTTTCAAGAAATCCTATTTCAAGCTATTTGAAGCCTTGCTAAAATGTTTGGGAAAAGTCAAAAAAGTTTTCCCATAAACTCTCAAGAGTTTTCCGCTAAGTTTTCAAAAGTTTTTGGGAAAGTTTTCAAGGCATATTTTTCAACACTATTATATTGCTTATTATTAGAGGTTTAAGGAACTCATCTTGATATCTATATGATGCATCAAATATAGTTGTAGAATACCCAAAGAAAGGACAAGAATAGTGTTCTGATTTGTGGAATGTCAAAAAACTTAGTAATTATTGCAAAAAATCAAGAGTTTTAACTATTCCTGTTGTATCTTTGTATTTTGGGAATAAGACTTGTCAAGGTCATAATTTAGAGTTTTAATGATAGAGATTGAGATAGAAAAGATAAAAGAATTAAGAACGTTATTAGAGCAAAGTCAAAGACTTGTTCTACTTCCACACACCTCTCCTGATGGTGATGCCTTGGGGGCTACAGGTGCATTGGCAGATGTTTTACAGAGCTTAGCACCAGAGAAAGAGATTGCTATTGTCTCGCCAGACCCAGTGGAAGATTATCTATCTTGGTTACCTCTTGGAGAAAATTTCATCTCTTTTCAAGACCAAAAGGAGAGGGCTTTGCAATTAGTTGGCGAAGCAGACCTTATCTTGCACCTTGATCATAATCAAGTAAAGCGCGTTCGCTATCCAGAGCTTATTGAGGCTATTTACAAGAATAAAGAAGCTAAACGTGTCCTGATAGACCATCACGAACTGCCTGATAAGGACTTTGACCTTAGTTTAAGTTATCCAGAGCTATCCTCGACTTGTGAGCTTACTTTTATGATTATCAAAGCTTTGGAGTGGGATAAGCCTTTTGTTAGTTCAAAGGCTGCAACGCTCTTGCTCTCTGGTATCGTAACGGATACAGGGCGATTTATGTACGCTTGCTTTTACCCAGAAATCTTTCAGCATTTCTCGGAATTGCTCGCCCTAGGAGCTAACTATCCGATGATTGTAGATCGGCTTTCGTATCACAATAAAGAGGCTCAGCTACGCTTACAAGGCTATATGCTCGATGAAAAAATGGAGCTTTACCCTGAGCTTGGGGCTGCGGTACTAACGCTTAGTCAAGAAGAGATGCAGGCTAGGGGGCTAAGCAAAGGCGATACAGAGGGCTTGGTTAACCTTCCTTTGACTATTGAGGGAATCAATACTTGTTGCTTCATTAGGGAGGATAAAAGTCAAGTAAAACTTTCCTTCCGTTCAATAGGAGATTTTCCTGTTAATAAGTTAGCAATGAAGGCTTTCGGAGGAGGAGGACACATCAATGCTGCTGGCGGAGAGTTTCAAGGTAGCCTAAATGACGCAAAAAATATATATCTTTACGAATTAAAGGCTCTTTTGGAGCAAAAGTAATTATAAAAGCATAAGTATAAATTATATAAGAATGAAATACAGTAAATTAAAAACCTTATGGCAGAGTGGGGTAGCCGCTCTTGCATTTATTTGCTTAGCAAGTAGTTGTTCTAAAAATGATTTCAAATCCTTTTCTGAGCTAAAGGAAGAGCAAGAAGATGCCATCGAACGCCTAATTTCTGAAAAGAACTTAAAAGTCGTAGAGCTTAAAGAGAAGAATTTACCTGAAGTTGTAGATGGAACTGTATATTACAAGTTTCCTAATGGGCTGTATATGCGAGTTCTTGAAAAAGGAGGCGATAAGCCTAAGTACAACAATGAGATTGCGACACTTTTCAAAGGAAAAGTCTTCTCTTGGGAAAAGAAAAACCTACCTTCTTTCGATAATATGAGTGATGCAAGCAGAGAGTTTACTTATTTTAAGTACACCTATTTCTACAATCAAGGAGATGTGCACTTTAGACTACTCCCTCAAGAAACAGGTGTTGGCAACCTAGACGCTTATATGTGTGAGGGCTTAGCATATCCAATGACACAGCTCGGAGATAATGCTATTGTTTCCTTGATTATTCCATTTGAAATAGGCCCTCAAATCACCTATAAAGATGGTTTGTCCCTCTTTGTAGAGCGAGCAAGCTACACAATTATGACAAAATAACTACAAATAATTTTTAAGATATTATGACACTGATTAAATCTATTTCAGGTATTCGTGGTACTATTGGGGGCTCTATAAGCGAAGGCTTAAACCCTGTTAGTATAGCTCAGTTTGCTTCTGCTTATGCCCTTACAATACGTAAGAGCACAGGTAAGCAACGTCCTTTGATTATTTTGGGACGTGATGCACGTATGTCTGGAGAAATGGTCAAAAGCATTGTCCTTGGTTCTCTAATGGGTATGGGCTGTGATGTCATTGATATTGATTTGGCTACAACTCCAACAACAGAGATGGCCGTTACAGGACTAAATGCAGACGGAGGTGTTATCCTTACTGCCAGCCATAATCCTAAGCAATGGAACGCGCTTAAGCTACTGAATGCAAAGGGAGAATTTATCAATGACAAGGAAGGAAAAGAGATTCTTCGTCTTGCAGAGAGCGATGAGTTAGCTTTCGCAGAGGTTGATGAATTAGGAAAACTTTTAGATAAAAGAAGTTACCTAGAAGAACATATACAAGCTGTACTAAAAGCTACTGGAGTAGATGTCGAGGCTATTCGTCAAGCTAATTTCCACGTTTGCTTTGATGCAGTTAATTCCGTTGGAGGTATTGCTTTACCTGCTTTATTAGAAGCGCTTGGCGTTAAGCAAGTGACACCTTTATTTGCTGAGCCAACAGGAGATTTCTCTCACAACCCAGAACCTTTGCCACAGCATTTGACTGCAATTTCAGAAGAGATTCGTCAATCAAAAGCAGATGTCGGTTTCGTTGTTGACCCAGATGTCGATAGACTAGCTATTATTGATGAAAATGGAGTCTGCTTTGGTGAAGAATACACACTCGTTGCAGTAGCAGATTACTTACTAGCTCTTAACGGCGGAGGTAATACGGTGTCTAACCTTAGTTCAACAAGAGCCTTGCGTGATGTAACAAAGAAACACAATGGTTCGTATGGTGCTTCTGCTGTAGGAGAAGTAAATGTTGTCGCTCTTATGAAAGAGACAAATGCGCTTATTGGTGGAGAAGGTAATGGAGGAATTATCTACCCTGAGCTTCATTATGGACGTGATGCTCTAGTTGGTATCGCTCTATTCTTGACACTTCTTGCTAAGAGTAAAAAGAGTGTTAGCGAACTAAGAAAGACATACCCAGCTTACTTTATGAGCAAACAACGTGCGGAGCTTTCAGCAGATACAGACTCTCTAGCTCTATTAGAGCGTTTAGCACAGGAAGAAGCTAATACTGGTGAAATGTCTCGTATTGATGGCGTTAAGATTGACTTTCCAACAAGATGGGTACACGTCCGTCGTAGTAATACCGAACCAATCATTCGTATTTATACGGAAGCCCAAACTCAAGCTGAAGCAGACGAATTAGCTAATGAGTTTCGTGCAAAGATATTAGCTTATCTAAACTAACTATTTAATTGGGGAAATCTTAGCGATGCAAAATCATTCGTTAAGGTTTCTCCGCTATTTGATTTAATCATTTTAACTTAAAGGTTTATTAAATTGGCAAGGAAAAAGAAACAACTTCCTGCATTTGAAGAAGTCAAAATTGAAGCCCTTGCAGCAGAAGGAAAGGCTCTAGCTCACGTTGAAGGTCGTGTAGTGTTTGTTCCATTTGCTGCACCAGGAGACGTATGTGATGTACAGGTCAATAAAAAGAAAAAGAACTTTATGGAAGCTCGCATTACTAAGCTACATAAGGAGTCCGACTTGCGTCAAGATCCAACCTGTGACCACTTTGGTGTTTGTGGAGGCTGTAAATGGCAGCACGTACGCTATGACGAGCAACTTAAAGCAAAAAATCAACACGTACGCGATGCTATGGAGCGCCTAGGCAAAGTACCCGTTGAGGAATACTTGCCAATTCTTGGTGCAAAAGAAATCTACCGCTACCGCAATAAGTTGGAGTTTACCTTCAGCCATAAGCGTTGGCTTTTACCTGGGGAATTTGACCCTAATAGCCTTGAGTGGGAAGATCCTGCTCAACGTGCAGGTTTGGGCTTTCATATACCAGGAATGTTTGACAAGGTATTAAACATTGACAACTGCCATCTAGGAGCAGATATTGCAGATGACATACGTCTATTTATTCGAGATTTCTGCCTATCTAAAATTGAGGAGTATCCATTCTTTGATCTAAGAGAGCAAGAAGGCTTGATGCGTACCTTAATGATTAGGACGAGCTCAACAGGAGAGCTGATGGTTGTTGTCGTTTTTTACCGGAACGACGAGGAAGCTATTGGCTTACTGCTCAATAGTCTTAAGGAAGCTTTCCCACAGATTACGTCCTTGCTTTATGTCATTAATGAAAAACGTAATGATACGATTGGAGACCAAGAAGTAATTTGCTTCTCTGGTAATCCTTATATTGAAGAAGAGATGGAAGGGCTGAAATTTAGAATCAACCCGAAGTCTTTCTATCAAACGAATAGCTTACAGGCTTATGAGCTCTACAAAGTAGCAAGAGAGTTTGCTGCTTTGACTGGTAATGAAGCTGTTTATGACCTATATACAGGCACTGGAACGATTGCAAACTTTGTTGCTCGTTCTGCTCGCTCTGTAGTAGGTATTGAATATGTTCCTGAGGCAATAGAAGACGCTAAATTAAACAGTCAAGTTAATGGCATTGATAATACGCTTTTCTATGCTGGGGATATGAAGGATATCCTTACCAAGGAATTTGTAGAAGAGCACGGAGCCCCTGATGTTATCATTACAGACCCTCCGAGAGCAGGTATGCATACAGATGTTATTAATGTAATCCTTGGAGCAGAACCTAAACGTATTGTCTATGTCAGCTGTAATCCTGCAACGCAAGCTAGAGATTTAGCATTGCTGATAGAAGATGGACATTATGTCGTTAAGAAGAGTAGAGCAGTAGATATGTTTCCTCATACGCATCACGTAGAAAACGTAGTGCTCCTTGAGAAGCAATAAACTAAAGGGGAAGAAGTCTTGTTACACATTATAATATAGAAGAATATGAAGGGAAATAATTCAAAAGAACTAGTGTCACGCTGTATTAAAGCAGGTTCAAGAGTTTACTTTATTGATGCTAAGCAAGATAGTCGCGGACATAATTATATTGTCATCTCAGAGAACCGCTCTAACCTAAAGACAGGAGAGAGAGAGCGTCATCGTCTATTCCTCTATGAAGAAGACTTTGATAAGTTTGCAGATGCCTTTATGGAAGTCTTAGACTCTGTTAAAATGGGGATTGGTAACCCTGAAAATATAGAAGAGGAAAGCTCTTTACTCCATAATGTAGAGATGCCAGACTTAGATGATATTTTAGCTGAAGATAAGTAAGAGGTTTTGAAAAAAATAAAAGAGAGCTTGATAAGACTGATGAGTGTCTCTCGTCAGTCGCTCTTTGTTTTAGCTCTATTGCTTTGGCTCTTTGGCGCCTATAAAGTCATCGGAATAGGTTTAGAGGCGTGGGGAAATGCAGCCTCTTACCTTAAATATTCGTGGCTAGGAATTGCGCTTGTCTTTTTTATGGCCTTTGTCTTTCCTAAAGTAGTAAAGGCTAATAGTCAATTTATTTTAGCTCTTAATGGCAGGCGTTTTCTGTGGTACAAATGTATGAAGCCATCTTCTTGGATTGTAATGATATTTATGATAAGCTTAGGTATTGTACTGCGTCAATTTGAGCTTGTCCCAGAAACGTTTATTGCTGGGTTTTATATTGGTCTTGGCTTATCTCTCGCTCTAGTTGCACTTTTTTATTACGGCAGAGAGATTATAAGACTTCAAAAGAAAAATAGGAAAAGTAATTAGTAGAAAATGATAGATAGCTCTGTATTCCAAGAGAAAAAGGCTTCTTATTATACACTTGGGTGTAAGTTAAATTTTGCAGAAACTTCAGGAGTTGGACGTTCTCTTTTAGAACAAGGTGTACGTACTGCTAGAAGAGGTGAAACTGCAGATATATGTGTTATCAATACTTGTTCTGTAACTGAGCAAGCAAATAAGAAATGTCGTAATGTTATCCGTAAAGCAAAGAGGGAAAATCCCAATGCTTTCATAGTGGTAACGGGTTGCTATGCACAGCTTAACCCTGAAGATATTTCAGATATAGATGGGGTTAATTTAGTTTTAGGTTCAGAAGAAAAGCTAGATCTAGTAAAATATCTAGCTAAGATGGACGAATTAAATCCTAATGCCAAGCAAATAATATCGGCAAAGACCGAAGACATTAAGAAGTTTCAGATAAGTTCATCTAGTGATGAACGAACTCGTCATTTCTTAAAGGTTCAAGATGGCTGTGACTATCAATGTACATACTGTACAATCCCCAAAGCAAGAGGACGCAGCCGTAATGGAACAATCTCTGAAATTATAGCAGAATGCAATCATATTGCAGCTAGTGGGGGGAGAGAGATTGTCCTCACAGGTGTTAATATTGGAGACTTTGGACGTACGACGGGCGAGAAGTTTTTAGATTTATTAAAAGCACTAGATGAGGTTGAAGGTATTGAGCGTTTTCGTATTGGTTCAGTTGAACCAAATCTATTGAAAGAAGAAATCATTGACTTTTGTGCTACAAGTAAACGTATTGCTCCTCATTTCCATATACCTCTTCAGAGTGGAAGTCCTGAAGTTTTGAAACTAATGCGTCGCCGTTATACGAGAGACTTATTTACTGAACGTGTAGCCTATATTCGTAAGCGTCTCCCAAATGCTTATATTGGGGTTGATGTTATTGTTGGAAGTAGGGGAGAAACGGAGGAATACTATGAAGATTGTTTTAATTATCTATCAGATTTACCTTGTTCTCAGATTCACGTATTTAGCTACTCTGAACGCCCTGGCACTGCTGCATTAAATATCCCATTCGTTGTAACGCCTCAAGATAAGCATAAGAGAAGTCAACGTTTACTTCGTATGTCAGAAGAAAAGCTTAAAGCTTTTTATGAAGAACATATTGGCAAAGAACTTTCTGTTATTTGGGAAGATAATGAGCAAAATGGTTTGATGACAGGTTTCTCTGAAAACTATGTACGCGTTGCTCGTCCTTATGATTCTACTTTAGTTGGAAAGATAGAAGGATTTACTCCTAAAGCTCTTAGTGAAGAAGGTTTGTTCTTAATTTAGATACTCCTATGATTTACTATATCCATAAAGCTTCTATGAAACTTTTATCTCTCCTTCCTTGGAGGTGTATATCTTGGCTGAGTCATTTTTGCTCTTATTTAATGTACTCAGTTATTGGCTATCGTCGTAAGGTTGTAGAAGAGCATATTAGACTTTCATTTCCAGAGAAGAGTATTAATGAACAGAAGGCTATTGTTAAAGAGTTTTATTATCATCTAGCTTATACTTTTCTCTCAAGTCCAAAACTCCTCAGGTTACCCAAAGAAGTGTTAAAATCCAAGCATCTTAAAGTTGAGGGAATAGAGTTATTTACACAGTTACAAGCTCAAGGGAAAAAACACTTTATTATTTTAATGGGGCATTGTGGAAACTGGGAACTTTTTAGTGCAGGACAGATTTATTTTGATGCTCTCGGCTTAAGGCAAGAGCAACTTTATCGTCCTCTTAAAAATAAAGCTTTTGATCACGTTCAAAAAGAACAAAGAGAACGCTATGGTTCTATTGCGACTCCAAAGAGGGAAATTGGCAGACGTATGCTTAAACTTATTAGAGATAAAGAAAGTGAGGCTACGATTTTTGCATTTATTGCAGACCAAACACCTAAAAGAGGACAAGTCGGTTTATGGACAAACTTCTTGAATAGAGAAACGGCTTTCCTTGATGGTGCTGAACGCTTGGCCAAGAAATTTGACTTACCTGTTCTCTATCTTGATATTACAAGGGAAAAAGACGCTGTTTATCGTGGTGAAATTAAACTAATTAGTACAAATCCCAAATTAACTCAAAATGGGGAAATTACTCAAACTTATGTAAATTTGTTGGAAGAGACTATTCGACGAAGTCCTTCAGATTGGCTTTGGAGCCATAAGCGTTGGAAATTTACGAGAGAGGAATTAAAGCCTTAAAGTATATGAAACCTTTTGCCGTTGTTGTCCTGAATTGGAATGGAAAGAGTTTGCTTGAGCAATTTATGCCTCTTTGGCTTAGATATGCGAAGACTGAACTGAGCGATTTAGTTATCGTTGATAATGGCTCAACGGATAGCTCGCTTAGTTTTCTAGCAAATTATTCTAATGTTCAGATAATTAGGTTCAGTGATAATAAAGGCTACGCAGAAGGTTATAATGAGGCTCTTAAGCTCCTAGAGCATCAATATGTTGTTTTGCTCAATAGTGATGCAACCCCTAAGTCTGTTGACTGGTTAAACCAACCTCTGGAACTGTTTAAGAGAAATACAAATCTTGCAGCAGTACAACCTAAGATTAAAGACTTTAATAATCCTAATTATTTTGAATATGCTGGTGCAGCTGGAGGTTACCTTGATTATTTGGGCTATCCTTTTTGTCGCGGACGAGTATTCAATCAGATAGAAGAGGATAAAGGACAATATGAAAGTATTCGCCCTATTCTTTGGGCTTCGGGAGCAGGACTTTTTGTTCGTCGCCAAGCTATCCTTGAGGCAGGTGGCTTTGACAAGCATTTCTTTGCTCACCAAGAAGAAATTGACTTGTCCCTACGCTTAAGGTCTAGAGGATTTGACATTGCTTATGCTCCAAAGTCTGAAGTTTATCATATTGGAGGCGGAAGTCTTGATAATGAAAGCCCTAGAAAGCTATACCTTAACTATAGGAATAACCTCTTAATGCTCTATAAAAATCTAAATATCATTTATCTTATTTTGATTCTGATTATTAGGTTTCCTTTAGATTTTACTTTCGCTTTATTACTTTTGATAAAGGGAAACAAAGAAAAGTCTAAAGCGATATTCAAGGCTTATTTTGACTTCTTCTCTTTATATCCTAATTTCAAGCAAGATAGAATAGAAAATTTATCCAAGCAGAAGCTTAAGCCATCAAAATTATTTACTTCATTTATCCTGCTTGAATACCTTAAAACTAAAGGATAAAATTTCAAATGGAAAAAAAGCAGAGAAGTTGCAACTTCTCTGCTTTTTATTTTCTGTCGGGATGACAGGATTCGAACCTGCGACCACACGCCCCCCAGACGTGTACTCTAACCGGGCTGAGCTACATCCCGAGTAATTTTCTTGAGCAAATATCTCTCCTTGTTCGCTTGCAAATATACAGTCTTTTTACTTATTAGCCAAATGCTTCTCGATAAAAGTCTAAGCCATTTTTTATCACTTCTTCGTCATCAATAATAAGCTCTTCAATCTCTCCTAAATTCTTAAGTCCCATAATGGAAATAGAGCCTTTCTTATTCTTTTTATCAGACTTCATCAGACTAATCATTTCGTTGTAGGAGTTACAGACATAAGTATAGCGAGGATATAAGTCTTTCAAGATGCTATTCAGCTGACTAAGTAGCTTCCTTTGACACTCTAAACCAAAGTGTTTATAGCTAATATAAAGCTCTATGATAAGACCAATAGCAACAGCCTCACCGTGTAGAAGGGCTTTCTTATCGTATCTGTGGCTAAAACTTTCAATAGCATGTCCAATAGTATGTCCTAGGTTTAGATATTTCCTAAGTCCCTGCTCAAAGCAGTCTTGCTCTACAATATCATTTTTATAACCAATTGAGAGCTGAACCATATCAAGCCATTCCTCAGAACTAAGGAACTGAGGGTCTTCTGTTCGCAAAACTTTAGTCCAAAGTTCTCCTCCCGCAAGTAAAGCCGTTTTAATCAGTTCAGCATAGCCAGAGTAAAGTTCCTCTAAGGCTAAAGTATCTAAAAAATCAACATCAATACAAACTTCAATAGGCGTATGGAAAGCTCCAATTAGATTTTTCACATCATCAAAATTGATACCAGTTTTACCCCCAACAGAAGCATCAACCATTGCGAGCAATGTTGTCGGGATATTAAGCGTTTTAAGCCCCCTCATATAGGTTGCTCCAACAAAGCCTCCTAAATCTGTTACCGTTCCTCCGCCTATATTGATGAGTAGAGAATGACGACTAGCCCCCCTATCTTTGAGCCAATGCCACAGCTCTTTCATTTGCCCTAGTGTTTTACAAGCTTCGCCTCCAGCTATCAGACGTAAATTAGCCTCTTTATCTCCTAATAGCCCGAATATAGGCTCTAATTTCTCTCCTTGAAGTTCAAATACTTGTTTATCACAGAGGATAAAAAGACAATCGTAAGTTAGCCCTTGTATATAAGGCACTAACTTACGATTAATTATATCACGTCCGAGCAACATTTAACCAAGATTTAGCTCAGAAAGAATTTGTTCTGTAGCAGACTCTAGTCCCTTTGGATTGCGACCTCCTGCTGTCGCGAAATGAGCTTGACCTCCTCCGCCACCTTGTATATGCTTTGCTGCTGAACGAAGTAGGGTAGAAGCATTCCAAGAATTCTGCTCAACCAAATCCTTACTAATCATCAAACTAAGACTACATTTCTCTGAACATTCAGCTCCAGAGCCAATAAAGACAAAAGGCTCTTTGACTTCCCCTAGTAGTTGGAAAGCAATATCCTTAGCAATAGCAGGAGTAATATCTTTTTGAATAAAGATACGTATGCCATTCTTCTCAAGACGCTCTGCTAGAAGGTCAGACTTAAGCCTTGCAATACGTTCTTTTTGAACCGACTCCATCTGCTTACTTAGGGCAGTATGCTCATCAATAAGCTTCTTAACAGCAGTCATTAGCTGAGGACTATTATTGAAAGCTTGCTTCACTTCATTAAGAAGGTCTTCCTGTTCGTAGGCATATTTTTCTGCAGCTTCTCCCGTTACAGCTTCAACGCGACGAATACCTGCAGCTACAGAGCTTTCACTAATGATACGGAAATAGCCAATATCTCCTGTTGCCTGAACGTGTGTACCTCCACAAAGCTCCACTGAGTCTCCATACTTTACGACACGAACTTCATCTCCATACTTCTCTCCAAATAGAGCCATAGCTCCCATATCTTTGGCTTCTTGCAGACTTACCCCTGAATGGAGCTCAAGCGGAGCATTCTCACGAATACGTTGATTAACAACCTGTTCAATCTCTCTTAGCTGTTCAGGTTCAACCTTACTAAAGTGAGAGAAGTCAAATCGAAGTAAATCAGAAGATACAAGCGAACCTTTCTGCTCCACATGCGAACCAAGAATATCTCTCAAGACTTTATGTAGCAAGTGTGTCGCCGTGTGATTAATTTCAGCCTTATTACGCTTCTCAACATTGATTTGCGCAGTGAATTGAGCTTCTACATTTTCAGGTAACTTCTTCATCAAATGAACACAAAGCTTATTTTCGCTCTTTGTATCAAAGATTTCGTATTTCTTATCGCCATCAGCAATGTAACCTGTATCTCCTACTTGTCCACCCATTTCAGCATAGAATGGCGTTTGACTAAGTACTACTTGATAGTATTCTTTTTTCTTCTGTACGATTTTACGGTAACGTAGAATCTTCGTTGGGCAATTATCTAGTTTATAGCCCACAAAGGTACTTTCGCCCTCTGACACTACCTGCCAGTCACTAGCATCAATAGCTGCAGCATTTCTAGCTCTTGCTTTCTGCTCCTGCATCGCCTTATCAAAGCCTGCTTCATCAACAGATAGACCTTGCTCGTGAAGGATTAGGGCAGTCAAGTCAAGAGGGAAGCCATAAGTATCATAAAGCACGAAAGCGTCTTGACCAGAAAGTTTTGTTTCCTTGCATTCGGATTTTAGTTCCTCAATCTTCCCCTCAAGCATTCTGATACCAATTTCAAGCGTACGTAAGAAGCTATCTTCTTCTTCCTTGATTACTCGCTTGATGAGTTCTCTATTATGCTCAAGCTCAGGATAAGCTTCTCCCATTACTTCAATCAGAACAGGAAGAAGAGTATACATAAAGGCGTCTTTTCGTCCTAAGAATGTATAGCCATAGCGTACAGCACGACGAAGGATACGACGAATAACATAGCCCGCTTTAGCATTAGATGGTAACTGTCCATCTGCTATAGAGAAAGCAATCGTACGAATATGGTCAGCAATTACACGCATCGCAATATCGGTGTCCTTACTAGCACCATATTCAACGCCTGTAAGCGTTGCGATTGATTGAATAATAGGCGTAAAGACATCGGTGTCATAGTTTGACGTCTTCCCCTGAAGCGCCATACAAAGACGCTCAAAGCCCATGCCTGTATCAATAACTTTATTAGGGAGTTCATCAAGAGAACCATCAGCCTTTCTATTGTATTGCATAAAGACTAAGTTCCAAATCTCAATAACTTGAGGGTGATCCTTATTCACTAATTCAGCTCCTGAGATAGCCTTTTTTTCCTCTTCAGAACGCAAATCAATATGAATCTCTGAGCAAGATCCACAAGGTCCTTGGTCACCCATTTCCCAAAAATTATCTTTTTTATTTCCGTTAAGGATACGTTCTTCAGGAATAAGAGATTTCCAAATATCAAAAGCTTCCTTATCACGCTCAAGTCCTTCAGCTTCTGCCCCCTCAAATATGGTTACATAAAGCTTATCTTGATTTATTTTAAGTACTTCGGTTAGATATTCCCACGCCCAAGCAATGGCTTCTTTTTTGAAATAATCACCAAAAGACCAGTTACCCAACATCTCAAACATTGTATGATGATAGGTATCGTGTCCAACCTCTTCAAGGTCATTATGCTTACCACTAACGCGCAGACATTTCTGCGAGTCTGTAACACGTGGATACTTAATCTCTGCGTGTCCGAGGATTATATCCTTAAACTGGTTCATACCTGCATTAGTAAACATCAGCGTTGGGTCGTCTTTGATAACCATTGGCGCTGATGGCACTACCTTATGTCCTTTATTTTCAAAAAAAACTTTGAACGATTCTCTTATCTCTTTTGATGTCATTTTATAGCAATTCCTTATATGATATGATTTAAGTTACAAAGATAAGTATTTTTATCTTCAGAAGCTTTGTTTTATTCTTGACTTATTAAAAGTTTCTTTGGGAAGAATTTCTAATTTCTAACGGAGAGAAATAAAATTCCCTCTGCTAGAAACTTAAAAAGTCCTGCGGTCAAAATTAAAATATAAATAGGACAGCTTAAAATAAGCTGTCCTATTATGTATTTAAATGATGCCTACGAGCTTAGGCAAAGAAGAGATAAGTGCAGAAAATTGCGGTTATAGCTCCTGCGAGGTCGGCAAGCAGAGAATAAGAAACAAGGTATTTGCTTCGGCTAATACCGACAGAGCCAAGATAAAGGGCGATGACATAGAAAGTGGTATCACTCGTACCCTGTACCGTACAGCATAAGCGTCCAACGAAGCTATCTGCTCCATAAGTCTGCATTGCATCAACCATCAGCCCCCTTGCGCCACTGCCACTGAGGGGCTTCATCATAATAGTTGGGATAGCTTCAACCCAAGCAGTATCTAAACCAACAAAGGCAATAATATAGGCAAAGCCTTGCATCAGTAAGTCCATTGCCCCTGAAGCTCTGAAGACACCTATACAGACGAGCATTGCCACGAGGTAGGGGACTATCATTATTGCAGTTTCAAAGCCTTCTTTTGCCCCATTTATAAAGCTTTCATAAGCATTGATGCCTTTCCTCCAAGCAGCGAGTAAGAAGAGTAAAATAATACCCATTAGTAGGAAAGCCGAGAAACCTGTACTTAAGCGACTAAACTCTTCATTTGGCATCGTTTGAGCCAAGTAAATAATGCCTACAAAAAGGGCAAGAAAACTTAAGAAAAAGATAATAAGGGGCTTAGACAAAAGCCTAATCTTCTGCTTCAAAGCTACTAAAATTATTGCGACCATTGTAGCAGCTGACGTCGCCATAAGAATAGGCAAGAAGATATCCGCAGGATTAGCTGCTCCTGCTTGCATTCGGAAAGCAATGATAGAAGTCGGAATAAGCGTTAGTCCACTGGCATTGAGCGCAAGGAACATTATCATTGCATCAGAGGGATTCTTCTTGTCATCGTTCAATATCTGTAGCTCCTTCATTGTCTTAAGACCAAGAGGTGTAGCGGCATTATCAAGTCCTAACATATTGGCTGATATATTCATAAAGATATTACCAAAGACTTTATGTTCCCTAGGTAAGGAGGGAAATAAGCGAACAAGGATAGGGGAGGCAAGGTTTGCCAGTTTATTGATAATGCCAGCCTCTTCTGCGACTTTAAGGAAGCCGAGCCAAAGGCAGAGAATCCCCGTTAGATAGAGAGCTATCTCAAAGCCGTTCTTAGCTTGCACAAAGCTTGAGTTCATTATGGCTTCAAAGACAGAAAAATCTCCTGTTAATAGTAAATGTACAAGCGCTATTGCAATGGCAATAACGAAAAAAGCTATAAATATATAGTTTAAGACCATTTAATTCTTCTTCAATTAAAATACTTTGTTTCTAAACAAAGATAATGCTTTATCCCTATTCTTCTCATTTCCCTCCCTTGTGAAATAAATTACACTCCGCTATGAAATAAATTTCACAAAGGAGTGTAATCAAAAAATATGGGATAGCTTTTATTGGCTATCCCATAAACGAAATGTTTTTTAATTGATAAGTTCGGATTGATCTAGCGAACCTTCCCCAATACGTATAACTTCGAAAGGCTCTTGCATACAGTCAATAATAGTAGAAGGACCTCGACCAACAATGCCTGCATCAACGACAAAGGGAACTTGCATACCGAAACGCTCCATCACGAGCTCAGGATCAGTTGCATATTCTGGGTCATCATTATCAATAGGCAGAGAGGAAGTAATCAGAGGGTTACCTAGTTCCTCAAGTAAAAGCTTCGCCACGTCATTCTGCACCAATCTAGCACCCACCTCTTTTCTATTCTTAAAAATCTTAGGTAGAGTAGAAGCAGAGGGCAGAATAAAAGTGTACTCTCCTGTATGTCTTTTGATAAACTTAAAAGTCTCGTCCTTAAGCTTGCAATAAGTGGAGAGCTGACTTAGGTCACGAAACATCAGTGCCAAAGACTTCTTCTTAGGATCAATACCCTTGAGCTTACATATTTCCTCAATAGAGCGTATCTGCAAAGCATCACAACAATAGGCATAACCCGTATTCGTTGGGTAAATAATTACAGCACCATCACGTAAGGCATTGACAATCTCTGCCAAATCCTTATAGTTTGGAGCGTCTGCGTATAATCTTACAAGCATTGCGTTTAGCTTTTTTCTTACTTAACTTATCTTTTTCTTAAGGCTATAGTCCGCGCTGACGTAGGACTTCATACATCAAGATACCTGCTGCAACAGAAACATTTAGTGAATTGATTTCCCCTCTCTGAGGAATAGCAATCATCTCATCTGACCTAACGAGCGTTTCATTACTAGCACCTTTCTCTTCGCTTCCCATAACCAAAGCAAGTGGTTCATCAAGCTTAGCCTCTGTATAGACAGTGCTTGCTTTCTCACTGGCTACCGCAACCTTTATGCCGTAGTTCTGTAGCATTGTAATAGTCTCTGGAATAGAAGTAACGCGACAAACTGGCACTCTGAGCAATGCGCCTGCTGAGGTCTTAATCGCATCTCCAGTAACGCTTACACTGCCCTTATCAGGAATGATAATCGCGTCAGCTCCTACGCACTCAGCTGTACGAGCAATAGCACCAAAATTGCGCACATCAGTTAAGCCATCAAGGATAATCAAAAATGGTACTTCACCCTGCTCATAAATAGTTGGCAGGAGCAAGTCTAACTGTGTGTACTCAATTTGTGATAGGAAAGCAACAACGCCTTGATGGTTTTGCCTACAAATGCGGTTAAGTTTTTCTTCAGGAACAATCTGGACAGGAATAATTCTGTCCTTAGCTTGCTTAATAATAAGCTGTACATCGTCATTCTTTAAGCCTCTACGAACGAAAACTTTATCTAGTTCTTTCCCTGCATCAAGGGCTTCTTTAATGGCGTGTATGCCGAAAATTAGTTTATTTTGTTTCATCATCTTTCTTCTATTGTTGTGCTTTGTTCAGCAACTCTTTGGCTGCTGCTAATGTAATTTCGTTTAAGTTATTGCCACTCTGCATACGAGCAATCTCTTCTATACGCTCATTATCAGTTAAGCGTCGGATATAGCTCTTGGTCGTAGAAGCCTTATGTTCTTTGAAGATAAAGTAATGAGCTTCCCCCGAAGCAGCAATCTGAGGCAAGTGAGTTACTGCCATAACCTGCATACTCGCTCCCATCTCTTTAAGGATATGCCCAATTTTATCTGCAGTATCGCCTGATACACCTGTATCTATTTCATCAAAAATAATTGTTGGCAGACTTCTTTGATTAGCAATAAGCGCCTTAATACCAAGCATTAAGCGAGATATTTCTCCTCCAGAAGCAATGTCTGAAACAGGCTCAATATCCAACTCTTGATTAGCAGAAAAAAGGAATACAACTTGCGTCAGTCCATTGCTATTAAGCTCATTTAGCTCTTCTAACTGAATAACAAAACGAAGGTGTGGCATTCCAAGCTCCTTTAGCATTGCAATAAGCTTCTTCTCAATAGTCTTAGCAACCTTACTACGTTGCTTATGAAGCTCTTTTGCCTGTTTTAGAGCTTTGTTTTCCAGATCTTTAATCTCTTGTTCTAGCTTGGCTAACTTTTCATCTGAGATACTTAGCTCTAAGAGTTGCTGTTCAATAGTAGCAGACAAGCTTATCAACTCCTCTTCTGTTTGGAGGCTGTGCTTTGAGAGAAGACTATTGATTAAGTCAATACGACTATTCACATAAGCTAAACGCTCAGGGTCGTATTCTACACCTTCCAAAGCTCTATTTAACTCAAAGCTAATGTCATTTAACTCAATCTTTAGACTCTTGAGACGTTCATAATAGCCTTCAGCCTCATCGTAATAACGGCGTGCAGAATCAACTTGATTCATCGCTTGATTGAGGCTTTGAACAGTTCCTTGCTCATCATCTTCCAAGACTTGACAAGCTGTAGCCAATGCCTCTTTAATGTCTTGTGCGTGACTAAGTACCTTCTCCTCTTCTTCTAATTCTACTAACTCTCCCTCTTGTAAATTTGCAGAGCTAAGCTGTTCGTATTGAAACTGAAGATAGTCCTGTTCTTTCAGCTTATCTGCAACCTCTTGACGCTTGTCCCTTAGTTCTAGCTTTTTTGTCTTTAGAGCTTGATATAGTTCTTGATAAGCGCTCAATTCAATCTTATTCTGAGCATATAAATCTAATACAGAGAGCTGAAAGTGGGCATTACCAAGTAGTAAATTCTTATGTTGAGAATGAATATCAATGAGGTATTCACTCAGTTGCTTAAGTAAGTGAAGGGATACGGGAGTATCGTTAGCAAAAGCTCGGCTCTTGCCTTTAGCTGTTATCTCACGACGTATAATAAGCTCTCCATTATCCTCATAGTCAATATCTTCATCATCTAAGAGTTTATTTATATGCTCATCAATATGACTAAAATGTCCTTCAATAATACACTTATCACAGCCGACACGTATGGTAGAGGTATCAGCACGTTGTCCCATAAGTAAAGCTAATGCTCCGAGAATAATACTTTTCCCTGCACCTGTTTCACCAGTTATAACACTAAAGCCTGAACTAAAATCTATATTTAGCTCTTCAATAAGTATAAAATTTTTGATGATGAGATTATGCAACATACTAGCGTCTAGTTCTTAATTTATCTAGTTCTTCTTGATGAGTAGGGTATAGCTCGTCTAAAAGCTTACGTAGCTCATCTCGCTCTTCTTGAGGAGCTTCTTGGAAAAGCAAAACTAATTCTTTGATTTTAGAAGCTTCAAATAGCTGAATGTAGAAAGAGTCATAAAGCTCATCTTTATAAGTTTTTAAGCGACGTACCTGCTCTAAAACAAGAGCTCTCCCCTTAGCAATACTTTGCTCACAGATATCTAAGCCCAAACGATGATAACTATACCAAAGCTCTCTAAAAGGCTTATGCTTAGGGTCTGTTAGCACAGAAATAAAGCTACTTCGATTATTTCGTTCAAAAGCGTCCCAACCGTTCCAACTAGCTTGAGCTTTCGCTTGTGTTTCTATCTGCTTGATTGACTCGTGTAGCATTTGACTTGCCTCTAAACCATAGCTATCTAAGCTCATTGCAATAACAGAATAAGCATAGAAAGCAAAACAAGCAAGCAAATGATTATCAATGCTTTGCTCTTGATAAGAGAGGGGAGTACCCAAATCCCATTCAAAGTTCACTTCCTTATCTACATAAACAAGGATAGGAGAGTCGTAGCTTGTCTTAAAAGCCGTTCGAGAAGCACTAATGGCAAGCTCTGCCTGATATTTATTATTGTCCTTTAATTCCGTAAGCTTTAGAGAGAAAGAACAGGGAATACGCTCTTGTTTTTTGTAGTCAATCTTAGTCCAACGTGTTTTATTTAGTAAGTCAGACAATTGCCTTTCTAAATCCTTATATGCACTTCTCTCAACTGCTCCTAAGCTCTCTGTCGAGATACTAACTCTTGCTTGCAACTCCTGTGCCCTTATAGCCATCAAAGGCATAAGACAAAAGATGATTAACAAACAAAGTCTACGAGTAGAGTAGTGCATAATAAATTTAGTTCTGTAAGACAAAATCTAAAATATCCTCGGCAACTTCTTCTTTACTTTTTAGCTCTCCAACTTTCTTACGCCCTTTATCATCAAAAAGCGTAACCTTGTTGGTTGCACTCGCAAATCCAGCCCCCTTATCCTGAAGAGAGTTTAAGACAACTGCATTCATTCCTTTAGCTTTCATTTTACGTTGAGCCTCAGCTTCGCCCTTATCAGTCTCTAAAGCAAAGCAAACAAAGTACTGATTATCCCTTTTCTGCGCTCCCATTTCGGCTGCAATATCAGGGTTTTTAACGAGATTAAGTTGCATTTGCTCCGTCTTCTCCCGCTTGATTTTCTCAGTTGCTACATCAGTGACACGATAATCGGCTACAGCTGCGGAGAAAAAGGCCATATCAGACACCTTAATATATTCTTGACAAGCCTTATACATCTCCATTGCAGAGCGAACATTAACCGTTTTAATCGCTTTATATTCCCTTGGTTTTAGGTGCGTAGGACCTAAAATTAGCTTAACTTCTGCCCCACGAGAAGCACAAGCTTCAGCAAGCGCAATGCCCATACGTCCAGTAGAGTGATTACCCAAGAAACGAACAGGATCTATTGCTTCCTGAGTTGCTCCTGCTGTAACTAAGACTTGCTTACCTTTGAGATCCTTCTTTTTACTAAAATATGCTTCAAGCTCAGCAACAATATATTCAGGTTCTTGCATTCGTCCTTTTCCTTCAAGATGACTTGCAAGGAAACCTGAAGCAGCTTCTATAATATGGTTACCTCGAGCTTCTAAAAGCTTTAGGTTATCCAAAGTAGAAGCGTGGGCATACATATCTAAGTCCATTGCAGGAGCAATGAATACAGGAGCTTTCATTGAGAGATAAGTGGTAATCAACATATTATCCGCAATACCGTGAGCAATCTTACCAATTGTAGCAGCAGTAGCAGGAGCAATAAGCATTGCATCAGCCCAAAGACCAATATCTACGTGACTATTCCAAGTCCCATCTCGTCCAGAAAAGAACTCACTGATAACAGGTTTAGAAGTAATTGCTGATAGGGTAATCGGAGTTATAAACTCCTTACCTGCAGGCGTAATAACAATCTGAACTTCCGCTCCCTTCTTAATCAGCAAACGGGCTAGTAGAGCAGCTTTATAAGCAGCAATACTCCCCGTTATACCGAGTACAATACGTTTCCCTTTTAGCATATCTATAAGCTAAATTTATTATCATCTAATGACAGGCGCACTTTTGTAAAGCAATTCTTGGTATTGAGCGTGAAGTTTGCCCCCATAACCCAAGAATAATAGCCCATATCTTTCTTTAGCACCTCTTTAAGAACTTGCCCTTTGTATTTGCCAAAGTTTACGACAACCTCATCATCATCGTTATAAATCAATAGTCCTGCAAAATCTACATTTCTATTATAGCGAGAGAATTCTGACAAAAACTCCATATCATTCTTCAAATCTTCAGGATATTTGTCTAGCTGTGCTTTCAGAACCTCATAGGTTGCCTTGGTATCAGCTTCTGCTGAATGAGCTCCAACAAGATCTTTTCCACAATAATACTTATAAGCAGCCTCTAACGTACGGCGTTCAAGCTTGTGATAGATAACTTGCACATCAATGAATTTACGTTGAGACAAATCAATGCTCACACCTGCACGAAGCAATTCTTCAACAAGCATTGGTAGGTCAAAGCGGTTAGAGTTAAAGCCTGCAAAATCGCAACCTTTAATCCATTGATACATACTGTTAGCGATTTGCTTGAAAGTAGGGCAGTCCTTGACATCTTCATCGTATATGCCGTGTACATCTGAGGCTTCCTTAGGAATAGGCATCTCAGGGTTTATACGTCTTGTACGCGTTTCTTCTAGACCATCAGGGTGTATCTTCAGAATAGAAATCTCAACGATTCTATCCTTACTAATATCAACCCCTGTTGTTTCTAAATCGAAAACAACAAGGGGATTTTTTAGATTTAATTTCATTTCTATTTATTTCGTAGGAGACTATTCGCCCATTATTCTTAGAGGCATAATTAAGCCTAGTAGCTTTTTGTTATCATCTTCTACTCGTGGAAGGATAAGCGCTGGCGCTGTTCTATCTTTTAATACAAGAGTAACCTCATCACCATCGTATTTACTTAAGATTTGTTGTAGCATATCGAAGTTAAGTCCAATACGGAGGTTAGCATCAGCACCTTCTCGATCACAAGAAATTGTTTCTTCTCCAGCTACAGCAAGCTCTAAGTCATTAGCTGTAATTTTAATTGTTTCAGGAGCAATATCTAAAATGATAAGCTTACTTCCCTTATTTGAGAAGAGTGAAACGCGTTTTACAGCTGATAATAGATCGTTCTTATTAACGTGTACCTTAAATGGAGAATCCTTCGGAATAACGCTATTGTACTTAGGATAAAGACCATCAAGTAAACGAGCTGTGATGACAGACCCCTCAACTTCAATCAAAATATGCTTATCATCAACGTAAAGCTTAAGTTCACCATTTGCTTTTGGAAGGATATTACGTGAGAGAAGTTGGCTAAGCTTAGCAGGTAATGTAATCTGCTTTACTTGTTCGCTCTTCAAGCCTTCATCAGTGTATCTCATAAGAATACGACCATCAGAAGCAACATAAATCATTTTATCCTCAAGGATATCAAGCAAGACACCCGTCATTATTGGACGACGCTCATCTGTACTTGCAGCAAAGAGGGTAGAGTTAAGTCCCAATAAAAAGTCCTGAACATCAACCAGAAGCGTTTCTTTCCCTTTATTGATTTCAATTGGCTCTGGAAAAGTATTGCTATCTCCAGCTAAGAAGTCAAAATGCCCATTACTGTAGTGGATTGTTGCGTGATAATCATTTTCTTCGTCAACAACAATCTCAATAGAATGATCAGGCAATTCTTTCAGTGCATCAATCAAAATATCACTTGGAGCAATAAAACTTGCCCTCAAGCTTGCATCTGGAAGCTCTAAGCTCGATGATACACGCATATTTAAATCTGCTCCTGTAACAGTCAACTTACCGTCTTCTAATTCAAAAAGAATGTTTTTTAAGACAGGAACATTAGATACACTAGCTGAATTGATAACCTTTGATACAACTTGCAAATGCTGTACTAAGTCTCCACTTGATATAGAAAATTTCATAACTCAATATATTTTATTTGTAATACTTATTTATATGAGACAAAGA
>PDWI01002134.1_pt1 | contig 30296 bp, 25 predicted proteins | sample 1430891 | NCBI WGS metagenome assembly PDWI01 (sample SAMN01162508, study PRJNA174530) | Oral metagenome, whole genome shotgun sequencing project. | biome: Marine environment; feature: Marine mammal; material: Swab sample of the gingival sulcus; isolation source: swab sample of gingival sulcus... | reverse complement strand
TCGCCCCAGAATTCAATAGCTTTATCAAGATCTTTTACAGCAATACCGACGTGATCAACTTGTGTGACTTTCATAATAAATTCCTCCTATTACATAACTTTGTTTTTAAATTTTATAACTCAAGTTAGTATATGACTAACTCAACTAACACAAATTACTATTTCATTGAACCAGTTTTAACAAATTTATCGTGCCAAGAAAGTGCTTCACCAATAATATGTGGCATTTGTTGATATTTGCACTCTTTTTTAGCTCTCTCAAAGTAATCTCTGAGCATAGGTTGATAATCAGGATGTACACAGTTATTGATGATAAGTTCAGCTTTTTCTGTTGGTGCAATACAGCGAAGATCAGCTAAACCTCGTTCTGTAACGACAACGCTTACATCGTGTTCTGTATGGTCAGCATGAGCAACCATAGGTACGATAGATGAAATATCGCCACCTTTAGCAGTAGAAACTGTTGTAAAGATAGAAAGATAAGCGTTACGAGTAAAGTCACCAGAACCACCAAGTCCATTCATCATTCTTGTGCCCATAATATGAGTTGAATTAACGTGACCATAAATATCAAACTCAATTGCAGTATTCATAGCGATTACGCCAAGACGTCTAGCAACTTCTGGGTTGTTAGAGATTTCCATTGGTCTAAGGATGCAATGCTTAGCATAGAAATCCATTTTTTCTTTCAATCTAACCAAACCTTCAGCTGAAGGTGTGAACGATGTACCAGAAGCCATAGTAACTTTACCAGCGTCGATTAAGTCAAACATAGAATCCTGAATAACTTCAGTATAGCAAGTCATATCAGTGAAGTCAGACTCTACTAAACCGCCAAGTACAGCGTTTGCTACTGAACCAACACCTGATTGTAATGGTAATAAGTTTTTCGGTAAGCGACCAGCAGCAACTTCAGCTTTAAAGAATTTAATAATATGCTGTGAAATCGCTCTAGAATCATCATCAATAGCGCCAAGTGGTCTAACATTATCTTCAATGTCACACTCAACGATAGCAACAATTTTCTTAGGGTCACAAGGAATATATGTTGTACCGATTCTATCACCAGTAGCGAGAATAGGAATTTCTTTTCTATTTGGTGGATTAACTGGCATATAAATATCATGAACACCTTCAAGTGCCATAGGCTGAGATGTATTAACTTCAACGATAACAATATCAGCATTAGAGATCGCCTGTGGTGAAAGACCAACAGAAGTTGTTGGGATAATGCCACCATCTTCGTTGATAGCAAGCGCTTCTACGATAGCGATGTCAATCTTACCAAAGAAACCATAATTCACAAATTGAGGTACATGCGATAAGTGCATATCTTGATACATAACACTGCCATCATTGATACCATTGCGTGAATCTTTATTTGTTTGGTATGGGAAGCGGCGCTTTAAAACACCAGAACGCGCAAGCGCACCATCGAGTTCATCACCAACTGATGCACCTGTAATTAATGTGATACCAATATCTTCGCCATTTTCAGCACGTTTTGCCAATGCCAAAGGAACTGCTTTAGGATAACCAGCTGGTGTAAAACCAGAAACCGCAACAGTCATACCGTCTTTAATCATCGCTGCAGCTTCTTCTGCAGACATGATTTTTGATTTTAAATCATTGCTTCTAATTCTTTCTTCAAATGTCATTAAGACCTCCTTTAGAATAATTAGTCTAATTTATCAAGCATTGATGTTTTGATACTTATCTTGTATAATTTTTAGAGCCGACATCAGCGCTTTTTTAGCTGAGCCAAAATAGCACTGATTCAACGTCGCTTGAAGAACATCTAGATCATTGATATTATTTCCGACAATTAACTCTTTAATAAAATTTCTTGCCGTCGCTGTCACCAATGAACAATCGATATCTTCAATTACTCCATTCTCGGAATTTAGGATTGCACACACGGCAATCACTTTATACATTTCTGTCGCTGTGATGCCGCTAGGCAATTTTGCATATCCCGTAATGCACATTAAATTATTTTCCATAATCCCCAATTTATTCATACAACTTCCGTAAACTAATACTTGCGCTCAAAGGCAACAATTAAGAATTACATCGGTAAGTTATGAAGAATAATCGTCCACATAACCATTCCCATAAGAGCAAATGGATAAGTAGCACCGTAACCAGAAGCTGGGTCATCACTACCAATAGCATCGATAGCAGCACCGAGACCTGGTGTCGATGTCATACCACCACAGATTGCACCTGAAAGTAAGATCCAGTTGATTTTGAAAACATAGCGACCAATGAAGAAACCAATCATCATAGCAAAAATACCAACTACTAATGAAACAATTGCTAAATTAATTCCGCCATTAAAGATAGCATCAAATACTTTGAACCCATAACGAAGACCAACAACCGCTAAGAAGAATGCTAAAGCAATTTGTCTTACAGCACCGAGAATTTTAGCGTCCATACGGAAGTTAATAAAACCAATTTTACCAACATAACCAAGAATTAATGAACCGATAAGAACGCCACCAGTTGCACCAAGTTTAAAGTAACCAAGCGGTCCTAAGTATATCTGAACCATACCAATGGTATAACCAAATAGACAAGCAAGCGAGAACGCTAATAAGTCAAATGAAACTTCTGGAATTTCTTTAACATTTGCATCATCACCAGCATGCATTTCTTCGTTGAATTTTCTTTGCTCTTCAGCAACGTCCATACCAAAGATTTTAGGGAAGAAGTTAACGGCGATAATAACGATAAGCACGCCAAATGGATAACCGATAGCATGACCAACACCGATACCACCTCTAGCGTTATTAATATAATCCGCTTTTTGTTCTTCATTAAACTCTGGTGTGTTTTCTGGTGTTAAGCCCTCATGCTCTGATAAACGAGCAATCATTACAGCTTTCTCTTCATTAGAAAGACTTGGGTATTCTTCTACAGCTTTTGTCGCGTGACCTTCTGCTGTTTCAAGTGCAGCAGCAAGACCTGGAGAAGAAGTAAGTGCTCCAGTGTAAACACCTGATACCTCGTAAGGGTTAGAACCCTTAAATACCATAGTCATGCCATAAGTAGCAGTAGCACCTAAGAATGTGATAAGAATACCTAAAATTACAAATTTTAGACCATATTTTTTCAAAACTTTCGCCATATCCTTAGCCGCAAGTAATCCAACAGCGGCAACGAATAAAATCAAGAAAATCAAGAAAAATTCTTTTGCTACAACACCTTTAGAGATAAACTTCGCTGCGATCTTATGCGTAGCTGCATCTTCAGGTATACTCTTAGCTACACCTAAAGTGTACCAACCAATTAATAGACCTGTAAACAGTGTTCCCGATAAGCCAAAACTAAATTTACCAAATTTAATTTTACCAAATAACAAACCTGTTAATACAGATACAAACATTAAAATGTAAGGGTTGAGTAACCAAGCAATTGCATTAAACTTCATATTTGCTCCTTTCCTTTATCGCTGAACGGTCTTTTTCTTTTTATGCAACCGTTTGCAACTATATTGTTACGTTCACATAAATTCGTAACAAAACCAACGTTTACCGTTTTCACTAATCTTTTTGTAGATTTGTCGACTACATAATCAGTGATGGTATCAAGTCCTAGTAGGCGCTTAAATAAAGCTTGGTCATCCTTTATTTAAGATACTGTCTAAGGCTTATGAATGAATTTTAACATAAAGGACAGGACTTGTCTAGTTTTTATCAAAAAAATCTCAAAAAAAATTCTTCTTATATTCATACCATATTCATATTTTAGCAAAAAAAGCCATATATCTGCTCAAAAATACTGGATTTTGATAGAATATATGACTTTTTTCCCTGTTATTATTTATTTTTTATTAATTGTTTTAATTGTTCTTCGTTTTCTGGTATCAATAAATTACCATCAATAATATCTTGCTTATATTTTTCAATTTCGCTATAAATTTCAGAACTAAGATTAGGATTTTCTAGCGGTAAGCCAACACCATTATTTTTTAAGGAATAAATAATATGACCACCTCTAAAATCTCCTCGTTTAACCGCTTTCAACATATCATAGACAGCAACATCGAGTTTTTTCATAATCGATGTCAAAATAATTGATTTTCCCTCTTCATAAACGCCGCTTAAATACTGATCCTTATCTATGCCTATCACCCATAGATTTTCCCCTTTTTTAGTGCGTTCTCGCGCCGCTTTAATCAAACCATTACCAGTAACGCCAGCTGTATTAAAAATAACATAAGCGCCATCATCATACATTTTATTAGCTATTTCTTCACCCTGTTTTGGCTTAGTAAAATCATCAGCATATTCTACTACCACTTTTATATTCGGCTCTATCAAATAAGCACCATAACGAAAACCCACTTCAAAAGGATGTAGCAAAGGAATATCTGCACCACCTAAAAAACCAATGGTATCATAACCGTCCATTTTAGCTTTTTTAGCAGCGATTACTCCTGCTAAAAAGCCACCTTCTTCATGCGCAAAAGTTATAGAAGCAACATTTAAACTATCTACGACACCATCTAATAATACAAATTTTTGGTCAGCATATTTTTTTGATACCGACTGTAATGGTTCAACAAAATAATAACCTGGAGCAACGATTACATCTGGTTTTTTCTCAGCATACTTAATTAAATTCGTTAAATATTCATCTTCTTTAAACGAATGAACATAATATGTATTATCTTCGGGAATATTATTATCTTTAAAAAAATCGACGATACCTTCCCAAGTGTTCTGATTAAAAGCACCATCATCAATCCCATTGGTGCCAATTACCAAACCAACTTCTATTTTTTTATTACTTTTATTAATCCCTGGCTTATTAGAGCTACAAGCTAAGAATAAAACACCAACTACAAGAAGTAGTAAACATAAAAATAATTTTTTCATTTGCTCTCCTTATTACTGCAATTTTTCTTTCAATTCTTTTTCGTTTTCAGGAATCACCATGTCACCATTAATTATTTTTTGCTTATATTCTTCAACCACCGATAAAATATTCGATGATAAATTTGGGTTTTCAGCAGGAAAACCAACACCATTATTTTTCAAAGAATAGGTAATTAGTCCCCCGCTAAAAGTTTTATCAGCAACAGATTTTACCATATCATAAACAACAATGTCAATATTTTTAACCATAGACGTCAATACAACAGACTGTCCATTAGCATATATGCCACTATCGTATTGATCTTTATCAACGCCAATCACCCATACATTTTCGCCATTACTAACGCGTTCCTTCGCGGCATCAATTAAGCCGTTTCCCGTATCACCAGCAGCATGATAAATAACATATGCTCCTTGATTAAATAAATCATTAGTGATACGCTTACCTTTAATTGGATTACCAAAATCATCTGCATATTCAACTAAAACTTTCATATTTTCATCGATTGTTGCAACGCCATACCGAAAGCCTATTTCAAAGGCTTTTATCAAATGAGTTTCTTCTCCACCTAAAAAAGCAACCGTATCACGTCCATTCTCTTGCGCCTTCATCGCTGCCACTATCCCCGCTAAAAAACTGCCTTCTTCATTAGCGAAATCAATAGATACAACATTAAAATTATCGACCTTACCATCCAATATAACAAATTTTTGCTCAGGATACTTCTCTGCAACAGTTTTCAACGGTTCAACAAAATAGTAACCAGGAGCCACAATCAAATCTGGCTTCTTATCAGCATAATTTGCTAAATTCACTACATACTCATCTTCAGTATTAGATTGAATATAATGAATATTTTCTTTGGGTATCGCATTATCTTTAGCAAAATCTTGTATCGCTTGCCATGAACTTTGATTATATGAATTATCATCAATTCCGCTTAAACTAATAACTAAAGCAATTTCCATATCACTCAGCGAATTTTTTTCTGCTTTACTCCCCGACTGACAAGCGGTCAAAAAGAAAATAAGAGTCAAAAAACCTAAGTATATGCATATCTTTTTCATAAGTATTCCTTTATCTATCGTTAGATTTCTTCAACATTGAGTTCGTATACTTTATCATTAACTATAACCCTATAATTTTTAATCAATTGATTATTGATAACCACTTGTTCTAAACTATCATTTATTTGAGCCAAATATTGCTGTTTTTGAATGACAAGTTTCTGAGCCTCTTCTATCGTTATCACCTTAAAACTAACTTTACTATCCGCTCTTGCTTGCGCAAGCTTATCTAAATCCGCCGTAATAACAGTGGCAATTTTTGCATAACCACCAGTAGTCTGATGATCTGCCATCATGACAATTGGCTGTCCATTATTACTAACTTGAATAGAACCAAAAACGATAGCATCAGAAATAATATCAGCGCCAGCTAAAGGCTCTAATACTTCTCCTTTTAAACGATAACCCATCCTATCACTCTCGGGCATAATAGTATAGGTAGACGATAAAAATTTTTCTTTTGTTTCCACTGGAAAATAATCAGCTTGCGGCCCCCAGATCACTCTGATTTCTAATTTCTCGCTATATTTAGGTATGTATTCTACTGGTAATCTACTATTAATTGTTCGTTTTTTCGCTTTAAAAGCTAGCAAATCTCCTGCCTTTAAATTTTCGCCATTAAGACCACCGATCCCTGTTTTTACATCTGTGGCCCTACTGCCTAAGACCAAAGGACAATCAACACCACCACCAACAGCTATATAAGCGCGTAAGCCACTTTGTGCAAAACCAAATTTCAAATTATCCCCCTGCTTAATGGTATGACTCTGCCAATTCGCTAAAGTTTTACCATTAAGAGAAGCGCCGCAATCTGCTCCAGTTAAAGCAATTTGGCAGTCCTCTTTAAAAATTAACTCTGCCCCGCCATATAAAAGTTCTAAAACGGCTACATTGTCGTCGTTCTCTAACAAAGCATTGGCAATCTGATAAGAAAATTTATCAATCGCACCACTCTCACTCACCCCAAAGGCAGCATAACCTCTGCGACCATTATCTTGAATAGACAGTTGAACGCCAGTTTTGATAATTTCTACACTAGCTTGTGCTGGTTTGAATTCTGACTTAGTTTCTTTAATCTGCAATGCATCTATTCGATGATATTCATCCAAATCAATAGGCTTAAACTTTATATTATCGCCTGCTTTAAGCAAAAATGGGGTATCTGAATTCGGGTTAAATAGCTGTAATGGTGTTCTACCAATAATTTGCCAGCCAGCGGGACTAGCAAGTGAATAAATCCCTGTTTGTTCACCAGCAATACCAACGGAACCCGCGGCAATTTTTAATCTTGGCTCACTTTTTCGCGCCGTTGACAACAGCTTATTCATTCCACCAAGATAAGGAAAGCCCGCGATAAAACCGAGCATATAAACTAAATAAATTCTTTCACTATGTAGAGTTATCACCTCATTTATCATCAAATGATGTTCTTTCGCAAGATATTCCAAATCAAGCGCAAACTGCTCGTCATAACAAACAGGAATTTCTACCAATCGCCTATTAGCAGTAACACTACACTTTAAATCCTTTAACAAAGCATCAATTTCTGATTTTAATGCTGATACTGAAATCAACTTTGGTTGATAAATTATTGTCAAAGAACGGTAAGTTGGAATTAATTCAATCATATAGGCTGGATTTTTGTCTTCTAAACACTTAGCTAATGCCAATACGTATTGATTAATTTCAGGCTTGATTTGATTACCAAACTCTATCGTTAAAGCGCTATCACTACAATCTAAATACCGTATGTTTGCTATATTTTTCATTATTACCTATTCTGTAACTATTCAGTTAAACCGCGTCGTCATACAAAAGAATCTAGCGACGCAGGTATCTTAACGCAGATTTATTATAAAAGCCGTAAGATTATCACGTTGTCGCTATCGCTCCGCCTCATAATGACACGGCTTTTCCGCGTCGTCATACAAAGGAATCTAGCGACGCAGGTATCTTAACGCGAAAACCCTATATTTATATTATTTTCTTTTAATAAAGCATTAATTCTTTTAGCGTTCTCCAATGCCTCTATATTATCACCATGTAGACAAAGTGTATCCGCTTTTAATTTTATTACTTCACCATCAATGCTAATAACTTCCCCTTTTAAAGCCAAAGAAAGTGCCTGTTTTAACACGGTTTCCCCCTTTAAAACCGCACCCTTTTGCCTACGAGAAACCAAAAATCCATCCTTAGTATACGCCCTATCGGCAAAAACTTCAGACTTAACTTTAAGTCCTAATTCTTTCCCCGCCGCAACAAGCTGACCGCCACTAGCACCAACTAAAACTAAATTTTTATCAAAGTCATAAACAGCCCTAGCGATTGCATTTGCTAACTCATAATCTAAACTTGCCATATTATAAAGTGCACCATGCGGTTTAACGTGACATAAACTAGCATCATTCGTCTTGCAAAAAGCAAAAATAGCACCAATCTGATGCAGACAATAAGCATAGGCTTCCTCTACTGTCACAGCCATTACCCTTCTACCAAAGCCTTCCAAATCGGGAAGGGCTGGATGAGCACCAATTGCCACGTTATATTTTTTTGCTAACGCCACGGTTTTTTTCATCGTCAAGGCATCGCCTGCGTGATAAGCGCAAGCGATATTTGCCGATGAAATATAAGGAAGAATCGCTTCATCATCATAAAGTCGATAATGTCCAAAATTCTCCCCTAAATCACAATTCAAATCAATACATTTCATATTAAGCCAACGAAAGTGCAATTTCCATCATATCAGTAAATGTTTCTTGTCTTTCTTCTGGCGTCGTTTGTTCGCCTTTTAAAACATGGTCAGAAACCGTCAAAATCGAAAGCGCCTTAACACCATGACCTGCCGCTACAGTAAAGAGTTCGGATGATTCCATTTCTAAAGCTAAAATGCCATACTGTTCTAATTTTTTAAGGTCTGTATGATCACCGTAAAATAAATCACTTGTTAACACATTGCCGACAACGACTTTTTTACCGAGATCATTCGCGTTCTTATACGCGCGATGCAAGAGTTCAAAATTTGCCGTAGCTGCATAGTCCATGTCGACAAAACGTCTTCTATTAGTGGCTGAAGTTGTCGATGCACTCATTGCCAAAATAATATCCCTTAAATTAACATCATTTTGTATAGAACCACAACTACCAATTCTAATTAACTGTTTAGCACCGTATTCAGTGATCAATTCATTCGTATAAATAGAAATCGATGGTACACCCATACCAGTTCCCTGCACAGAAACCTTTTTCCCCTTATAAGTGCCAGTAAAACCGAGCATACCGCGCACATTGTTATGACAAACTGGATTTTCTAAAAAATTCTCCGCAATAAATTTCGCTCTTAAAGGATCCCCTGGAAGTAAAACCGTTTCTGCGATTACGCCTTGCTCTGCCATAATGTGTAAATGTTTAGCCATAATAATGCCTCCTTGTTTAACAACAAAAGCCGTGTCATTCAGAGGATGCGCGTCAGCAACGACGTAGGAATCTTACGGCTTTTTGAATTATTTCTACGTTAAGATACTTACGTTATTTTATTCCTCTTTATGACAACACAGGTTAACTACATAGTCACTAACTATTCCTTATAATACCCGAAATAATAAACAATAAATAAAAAATTGCTTAAAGCTTTACCCCGACGACATCGTCGTATTGAATCTGCGTTAAATCTTCATCGCTAATATCAGCTTTAACGGCAATTCTATTGGCTTGTAAAACCAACATCTTTTCATAAAAATTACGCACATCTCTTGCATTAGCATAATTCTCAGAACGGTTTTGATACCGTTCATGAAAATAGTTACTAACATAGAGCTGAGCATTATGTGTCAACACTAAATTTGACTTATTGCACATACCCTCAAAAATGTTTACTAACTCTTGTGGTCTATAATCTTCAAAATAAATATATTTATTAAAGCGTGATTCCAAACCAGGATTGGAATGAATAAAGCGCTGCATCTCCCGTTGATAACCAGCTACTATCACAATAAATTGATCACGTTTATCCTCCATCGCCTTCAGCAATGTATCGATTGCCTCTTGTCCAAAATCCTGTCCCTGCTTATTGCCAGCTAAAGAATACGCTTCGTCGATAAAAAGTACACCGCCAAGCGCGCTTTCGACAATTTCTCTAACATTAATTGCCGTTTGTCCAACATAACCAGCCACCAACTGCGAACGATCGACCTCAACCAAATGTCCTTTACTTAAAATACCAATCGCCTTATAGATTTTAGCGAGCAAACGCGCCACTGTCGTTTTACCCGTACCAGGATTACCAGAAAAAACCAAATGCAAAGAAAGAGTCGCCGTCGGTAATTGTCTTTCTTGGCGTATTTTTTGAATTTTCACCATATTAATTAAGGAATTAATATCATCTTTTACAGCAGAAAGTCCTGTTAAAGCATTAAGCTGATTTAACAAATCGTTTAAATCATAAACATCATCTTCAATTGCAAAACCACTATCAATGTACCGCTTATACCAATCGTCGATAATTTTAATTGCATGACTCTGATATAAATTATTTAAAAATAAAATATCCTTTGCTAAGTTATAACTAGCTAACTTATCTGCAATCTGTTTATAAAGCTGCACTTCCGACGCTTTAAGATCCTTACTCGCCAGCAGGAATAATTTACAAATACTTTCAATTAATATACTGTAAAGGGATGAAACAGCGAGATTAGAATCCAAATTAGTCACTTCAATAAAATCTAAGAAATTAGAACTATCATCGACTAATTTTAATAAATCATCCTTTTCTATTACTTCAACACCGCTAAAACCCTTAGAATAAACAAGGATTTTTTTTAATAACTTATTTTTGATTTCTCTCTCTAAACTAATATTTTGCGATAAAAATAAGGCTGGTGCCAAAATAAAATACTCAAAAAATTCTGGTCTACTACTAGTTAAATGTACAACTTTACTTTGACTACGCATTAAATAATTTTCTAAGCGTTGACAAGTTTTAATCAGTTCATCCATATAATAAATTAAATCAGCATCACTCATATAAGATATATACTCTTTAGAATCGCTAGCAGATTCATCAATAATAGGGGATTTAATTTCTATAGTCCGCTTAGAAAGAGGAGACTCCAAGCCATAATTACGGCACAACCCATTTAATCCATTAAGATAAGCGCTATTCTCAGTAATTAAACGCCAATTCCCCATATATTTATAAACTTCCACAAAGACAATGGCAGTTTCACAATCAAAGCTAGACTTATCGAGCGAATAACAAGCTACCAATTTATTTCCTTGATAAATACGTGCTTTTAGTGCAGTTACATCAGTAAAAAACTGATTGCGCTCTTCATAATTATAAATAGCACCAGCCAATACTATTCTATTTATATTAGCATCTAGTTTACTAAAATTAATTTTAATTTCCGCACTATCACTAGCACTGGCGTTTAATACAACAGATGCATTAGCTGTCATTGTATTATGATAAAAAATAAAATCATTCTTACTCTCTACACGCGCTCCATCCCTTAAGATAAAAGCGACAAGATCAATTTCTAAATCATGATTTCCTTCATATAAACTCGTATTCCATTGTAAAACAACGCGTAAAAAATCATCGTTTTGAGAAAGCGCTAATTTTTGCCCATAAGTCAAGTTTAGCATTTATCAATCCCCTTATGCTATTAAAGTAGTTTTCAATCTTCTTTAACAATTTTATAGGAAAAAGTAAATTTAGTCAATAAAAGATACATATTCACAGTAAGTCTTTAAGCATACGCTGTCATCCTGAGAGCTTTAGCTCATGAGAATCTTACGGATTAGTGTAAAATACTCGCGCTAAGATATTCACGTCGCTTCGCTACGTTGCTAGGGCAGGCAACTTATCTCCTCAGTATGACAGCGCTCGACTGAATAGTTACCTTTTATCAATAGTAACTATAGATATAACAATTTATTTATGCTATACTTATTGTAACATAATAATCTTAACAAACCCACATTGTCATTGCGAGGAACCTAGTGACGTGGCAATCTTAACAAGGAATAAATAAAAGAAAGGAAAAACAATGTCTATAAAAGATGGGAAATTAAAATTCTTAGACTATGAAACCTATTACATCATAGTAAATCCAGAAGGCAAAAAAACACCCTTATTAATACTACATGATGGACCAGGTTCATCACACAATCACTTTCGCATGCTTGACCCAATTGCCATAAATGACGATAGACCAATCATTATGTACGATCAATTGGGATGCGGAAAATCAGAACTAATCGGACATCCTGAATTATTTAACGAAGAAGTATGGCTCGATGAACTCGAAAATCTAGTAAAACAATTAAATTTAAAAGAATTTCACCTACTAGGGCACTCTTGGGGTGGTTTACTCGCACTACATTATAAATTTAAAAGACAAGCAAAAAATATAAAATCATTAATTCTTTCTTGTGCCGTCTATAATGTTAAACTATGGGGCGAAGAACAACACAGACAAGCAAAAATGTTACCAGAAGAAATGCAAGCGGCTATCATAGAAGCAGAAAAAACAAATGATTATTCCAGTAAAGAATATAAAACAGCATTTAAAGAATTCCTATCTAGGCACTTTTCACCAAAAATCACGGAAGAATATCCTGCTTGCTTAAGAGAAAAAAGAAACTTTGGCATGGAAGCCTATACGGTAGCTTGGGGAGCAAATGAATTCAATCCAAACGGCAACCAAAAAGAAGTCGATTACACAGAAAAACTAAAAGAAATCACAGAACCTAGTCTCATAGTTAGCGGACAAATGGACTTATGCACGCCTTATATGGCAAAAATCATGTATGATGAAATCCCAAATTCAGAATGGAAACTGTTCCGCAACGGCAGACACGTACCTTATATAGAAAATACAGAAGAATATAATCAAATACTTATAAAATGGATGAATAAACACGATTAAATCCAATTTATTAAACTAAAAACTGGTGACTTTTTGAAAAATTATGATATAATATGTAGGTGAATTTAAAATATTAAAGGATTACTATGAAAAAACAATTACGACAAGGATTATTACTCACATACGATATAATAGCAATTCTATTATCAATTTTTTTATCTTTTTATTTGCGCTTTGATGCTAATTTACTCAAGTCACCAGATATGGCTAAATATCTACAAGAAATAAGCCCGCTGATTTTTACAATAGTTTTAATAAAAATTATTATACTTTATATTTTAAGAATGTATTCTTCCCTTTGGAAATACGCATCAGTAGAGGAAGCGATGCAGATTGTCATTTCTTCTGCTTTGGCTACCTCTGCTTTTATGGGTTATATGTTAATTATGCGTGCGGATTTGCCGCGTAGTATTTATATAATTACATTTGCACTCGATACTTTTTTATTCGCTATCGCCAGACTCAGTTATCGCACACTGAGAGTTTTTAAGGAAAGAAAAAACTATGGCGTAGCCGAAGTGAAAAATGTAATCATAGTAGGGGCGGGACAAGCTGGCGCTGCCGTTATCAAGGAATTAAAAAATCACTCTGAACTAAAAAGTAGAGCCGTTGCATTAATTGATGACGATGAAAGCAAAATCGGTCAAACTTTAAACGGCGTTCCTGTCGTCGGTTCACGTTATAGCATTAGAGAATTTACCAAGCGCTATAATGCCCAACAAATCATAATAGCCATTCCTAGCACGGATAAATTAACGATAAAAGAAATCGTCGCTGAAGCTAGTCAGACGGATGCAGAATTAAAAATAGTACCGGGTATTTACGAACTAATCGACGGCAAAATAGACGTCACAAAATTAAGAAATGTTGAAATAACAGACCTTTTAGGGCGCAAAGAAGTCGAATTAGATAATGACGTAATGCAAAAATACGTCGATAATAAAACTATTATGGTAACTGGTGGAGCAGGTTCTATCGGTTCTGAACTCTGCCGACAAATAGCGAAATATTCACCAAAAGAATTAATTATTCTCGACAACTATGAAAATAATACCTATCTATTAGAATTAGAGCTAAGAAAAAAATACCCTGAGTTAAAGATAAGTGCTATTATTGCTAATATCAGGGAAAGAGAAAGAATATTTAATATTATAAAAAAATATAAACCAGCTATTATTTTTCATGCTGCCGCTCATAAACACGTGCCTTTAATGGAAACAGCACCGAGTGAAGCAATAAAAAATAATGTTTTTGGCACCAAAAATATCATGGATGCAGCTGAAAAATACAAAGTTAACAAATTTGTAATGATAAGTACAGATAAGGCGGTTAATCCAACCAATGTTATGGGGGCAAGTAAACGAATTGCCGAAATGTTAATCCAATCACGCCCAGAAGATAGCCATACAAAATATGTCGCTGTCCGCTTTGGTAATGTGCTAGGTTCTAATGGCTCTGTAATACCTATTTTCAAACGTCAAATCGCTGAAGGTGGACCTGTAACCGTAACGCACCCTAAAATAGAACGTTATTTTATGACCATTCCCGAAGCCTGCAAATTAGTCATACAAGCAAGTACCTTTGCCAAAAATAACGAAATTTTTGTGCTCGATATGGGTGAACCCGTTAAAATCATCACCTTAGCTGAAAATCTTATTCGTTTATCAGGCTTAAAACCTTATGAAGATATAGAAATTATCTTTAGCGGACTCAGACCTGGCGAAAAAATGTATGAAGAATTAATATTAAACCAAGATAAATCAATTAAAACAGAAAATGAAAAGATTTTCATTGAAAAACCTGATGATTTTAGTGTAAAATATATTGATGAACTATTAGCAGAATTAAAAACTGCTTGTAATGAAAATAGTGCAAGCGTAAAAGCTGTATTAAAAAAGCATATCCCAACTTATGAACCAAAGGAGAACAAATAATGCCAGAACAATATTATCCGCAAGATGAAATTAGTTTAAAAGAACTATTAACCAATATTTGGAATGAACGCAAACTAGTATTACTAATCACGATTTTAGTGATTGCCCTAGCAGCTATTTATAGCTTTTTTATTGCCAAGCCAATTTACGAAGCGACTAGTGAATTAATTATTCAATCACCAAGCACCGCTAGTACACTCTATGGCACTTATACTTTCCCATCTGAAAATCCAAAAGACTATATCAACTATATACAAAGTAATGATGTAGCTAAAAAAGTAATAGACAATGAAAAGCTCGAAAGCACAATCTCAGGCTTTCAAAAATCAATTAAAATTGATCAAGATAAGGAAGCCAATCGGTTTTTAGTGACGACCTCTGCTAATGATGCGAAAAAAGCCGCATCCATCAACAGAAATCTTGTCAGCACCTTTATCGATATGCAAAGGCTAACTTATAAAAAATATGCGATAGAAGATTTTATTAATTCTTATAAACGCAATATCAATGCCACAGAATTTTCCATCGAAAGCCAAGAGCGTTTACTCAATGAAAGAAAAAAATTATTAGCATCTATTCCACCAATTTACACATTACAAAAATCACTATTCAATGACCCAGAGACAGCAGCAGCTTACGCCGATAAATTTGATTTAGATTTAAACACATTATCACAAGCAATGCTCGTCGCTGAACATGCCAAAAATATCTATTTAAGTATGGAAGAAACTTGTATCAATACCGAAAGTTCTTTAATTGATACCAAAGAAAGTTTAAGAAAAGATAAAACTAGACTTGCTGAACTCGAAGAAGAAAAGGTACTAATAGAACAAGCTTTAACGGATGGCAATTTAGAAGTAGCATTAAATGGAAAAGCAGATGTTTTCTATAATAAAATCATGCTTGTTTCCCCTGCATTAGAACCAACGAAACCAGTTGCTCCGCGCAAAGCAATGAATTTAGCTATCGGCGGTGTTCTTGGGCTAATGCTCGGTATTTTTGCTGCACTATTTATAAATTACTGGAAAAATAACTAAAAATAACGCAACTATTCAGTCAAATAATAAAAGCCGTGTCATTCTCCGTGAACTAAACAGCGATGAGCGACAAAATTATAGAAAACTAGTTAAATGCTTGTATTTAAAATATTTTTCGTAACTATTCAGTCAAATAGTAAAAGCCGTGTCATTCAGAGGACGAATAAAGTGAGGACGTAGGAATCTTACGGCTTTTGCTATTAAACCCGCGTTAAGATACCTACGTCACTACGTTCCTCTGTATGACAACGCGGGTTTGCTAAATGATCACATAAAATCAACAAATAAAAAAGCTGCCACCGAGATGAATAATCATCGGTGACAGCTCTCTTTTTAATCAGAAAATTTATTTATTTTCTTCTTTGTTCTCCGCCCCACAAGTACATGGCACATTTTCATTATTTTTGTGCTCACATGTGCAATCCGGATTGTGATGTAATAAAACTCTCATAGTCATACCCCTTCCTTTTCTAGTATTGTCCTTATCGGACTCTTGTATACATACCCAGCTTTGACAGAAAATATCAATCTTTTTTATTTTTCTTTTATATATTCAAAACACTCACCATTTTTTGCCTTCCAAGCTCTTTTTCCGCGATACCCTCGTTTTTTCAAAAGCAAAGACAGATGCCGCATAGCCATACCGTGCATAACGATAGTCGCATCCTCCCCTCTACTTTCCAATATATCTATTGCTCTATTTAAACGCTTATAAGTATCTACTTTTGTTTCAAACTGACTAGGATGATTTAAACGCCAAGCTATGCGAGCCATCATTTCCCAATACCATGTCGATTTTATACTATCACAGTATTTAAAGCTCTTCATTGTAATTTCATAAACGCCAGATAAAATTTCAGCTTCTCTACCAAAAGCATGCCTAGCTGTCAACCTAGCCCTTTTCATATCTGAACAATATAATTTGCTTGTTCGCAACTCAATTGGATCTTGATTATAAACATCTGCCATATTATAATCTAACCCTTCTCTATCAAATACTTCACTACTACACTTATCAGCATATACTTTTGCCACTTTATAATGTCTCATTAAAATTATTTTCACTATCTCCCCCTATTATATTAGAATTTTGCGTGCTTTTTTATTAAATTTATGGTATTATAGTTATGGTCATATTATAATACTATTTTACCATAAGGAGCGCAAGATTGGAACGATTGAAAGACATATTGTATGATATAAGTGATAGTTTAATTATAGTCATTATTTTTGCCTTAATGATTTTTATTGTTAGTACAAAAATTAATCATAGCTTACCAATAGAAAACACACTTTTAAGTGATAGCGGAATAGAAAATGATATTTCGCCCGATGTTATCAATGAAAATAATACTACAAAAGATGGTCAAGATATTGAAATTCAAACCGCAATTAAACCAACTATTAATAATAACAAAAATCAAGAAGAACAAGAAACAACTGCAACAACAGAAAACGAAATTACCGTCGTAATACCAAGTGGTGCTAGTTCGCAAAAAATAGCAAATATCCTTTATGAAAATGGATTAATTGCCAGCGAAAGTGAATTTATAAAATTAGTAGAAAATTCAAATATAAGCGGTATGCTAAAAGCTGGAACTTATCATTTTGATAAAAACCCATCCATAGAAGATGTAATTGATATGTTAACTAATTAATAGTAACGTAATAGAACAAGGAAATAAGGGAAACATCTTAAAACATATTAATGTTAAACCGTGTTATTCTGAGCCGTAGGCGTGAGAATCTTACGGTTTAACTTTAAAATTTTAATTCCCGCGTTAAGATACCTACGTCGGACTATCGTCCTCCTCTGTATGACAACGCGGAGTCAACTGAATAGTTACGATTTAACGCACAATATCATTTTGACGGCGATAGTTTTGTAGAGAACAAGAAAACAAGCAAGAGTCAGACAAAAGCAATATAAAATATACTTTTGGCTTAGGATTTTTGTTCTGGAACAAGGCGATAAAATAAAACTAGAGCAAAATTAATTTAATATATCATTTTGACGGTGATAGTTTTGTAGAGAACAAGGAAACAAGCGAGAATGTGAGGGCGCGTATTAAATACGTAACCGAGCAGTCAAGTGCAGTTGACACAGTTATCTGCAAAAATAGCCCGTCAAAAAAAAGGAGGAAACGCATGATAATACTAACATTGGGCCTACCAGGTTCAGGAAAGGGGACAGTATCTCGTTATCTAAAAGATACTTATAACTTTGAAATCGCAGCAACTGGCGTAATGCTGCGCACAGAAATCTTTAAACAGACAAAACTGGGCAAAGAAATTCAATCAGCAGTTGAAAAAGGCGATTTAATTGCTGATGACATCGTCAATGATTATATTGCTAAACAAATAGAAGTTAGCAAAGATATAATCATCGATGGTTATCCCCGCAATATCAAGCAAGCAGAACATTTAAGTGAAATGCTTGAATATAACGGCAAATCTATTGATTTTGTTTTATACTTTGATTCCGATGCAAATCAAGATATTCAACGATTAGCCAATAGAAGAACTTGCCCAAAATGCCATGCGATTTATAATTTAAAAACCGCACCACCAAAAGAAAAAAATACATGTGATAAGTGTGGTAACGAATTAATTTGGCGCTCAGATGATAGACCAGAAAATTTAAGCCATAAAATCGATCTTTACCGCCAACATACGAAACCATTAAAAAATTATTATGAAGAATTAGGCTTATTAAAAATAATCGATGCAACCAAGCCTTTAATGGACGTTTACTATGATGTGCTTGGTAGTTCTAATAAATTTACTGTTAGAGCGTTTTAATAAGCTTTAAATAACTATTTAATCTAATAATAATCCCCGCGTTAAGATACATGACAACGCGGGGATTAATACTATCATATCGACCTTAAATACGCGATAAACGCGATTTAGCATTAAAGTTTATAACTCGTTTATAATTATTTTTACTCAAAATAAACTCTCTTAACTCATCAGCAAATAAGGGTTTAGCATAATAATAACCCTGCACTTCTTTACACTGATGTTTTCTTAAATAATCTATTTGTTCTTTTGTTTCAACACCTTCAGCAATGGAAATTAAACCTAAATTTTTTGATAGTTCAATAATAACATTAACAATGGATTCACGTTTCGGATTCTCTCCAATACCATCAATAAAACTTTTGTCAATTTTCAAGCGATCAAGCGGTAAGGACTGTAAACGATTAAGCGAAGAAAAACCTGTACCAAAATCATCAATTGCAATAGAAAAGCCCATTTCTTTAATACTACTAAATGCCTCCATCATATATTCGCTATCATTAATCGCTACAGATTCCGTTATTTCAAATTCAATAAATTCACTGTTTACATTATATTTTTCTTTTAAAAGTCTAATTGTATCAACTAATGTAGTGTCCATAAATTGAATTGCCGATAAGTTTATCGATAGTCTAATGTCATTAATTCCTTCATCTTTTAACCGTTGCTGTTCACGCATCGTTTCTTCTATTATCCATTCACCTACACTAATTATTAAGCCCGTTTTCTCTAAAATATGAACAAATTTATTCGGTGATACCATGCCGAAATCACTTGAATTCCACCTAATAAGCGATTCTACACCAATAACTTTTTCACTTTCTATATCAATTTGTGGTTGATAAGCTAAAACAAATTCTTCCTTATCAAGTGCAGTATATAGTTTATCTATATATTTAGCATCTTCCAATATTCGTTTCTTATCATTATCATTACAAAAATGATATTTCATGTGACCAAGGTCTTTAGCTACATGCATTGCCAAATCGGAATTTTTAATTAATTCTACCATATCTTTCGCATCATTGGGATAATTTGCTATACCTATAGAAATATTTAATCTAAAATTACTATCATTAATTTCAATTCCTTGTTTAAAACAATCAATGATTGCTTGAGAATAATCTCTGATAAATTTTTTGTCTTGTTCTTCTTTAAAAAAGATAACAAATTCATCACCTGTAAAACGGGTAATAAACGCTTTTCCATCAACAGATTCAATTAGAATATTAGATATTTCTAATAACACTCTATCACCGATAACGTGACCAAAACTATCATTAATCGATTTAAAGTCATCTATATCGATATAAAGACAATAATGATTTTTATGTTTCTTTTTTAAAGATGATAAAATTTTATTTGTTTTTTTCATGAAATAAGATTTATTAATTAAACCAGTAATAGCATCATAATTCGCCTTAAAAAATAAATCTTTTTCATTATCTACTTTCTTATAAGCATCAACAACTAAACGCTGTAAGGTCTCAATATAAAAGTGTATCAATTTATTATTTTCGTCAAAAATACATTCGCAAGCAATAATCGCCCTTAATTTATTATCAATTTTAACAGGAAAAGCATAGAGGCTATTAATCCCTCTATCTCTAAACTTATTTTTTAATTCCTGCAATTTATTTTCATAATCTATGTTAAATATTTCTATAATTTCATCATTATATAAGCGTTCCAATAAATACTCGTGATTAGCAAATATAGTAGCGTTAAGATTTTTTTGAAGTTCTTTCTTCCCGCCTTCAACAAATAAAACCTGTTCAACTTGATTTTCTTCTTTTACAGACATTTCTAAATAATAAGAACGTTTGACTGAAAAGTCATTATTAAATTTATACAAAAATGCTAATTTAGTCTGCACTAAATTGTCAATGTCCATAGCAAAAACATCTTTTGAAAATTCTTTGAGGGAAAGTTGTTTATTCATCTGTATAATATTATCATTGATACGTTTACGATAAGCTCTATTAATAAAATACGATAAAACAGCAAAAATAGTCATCATAAAAGCTCTAGCTGTAAAATCTAAATACTGTTCATAAGAAATAATTATATCTGTATGAGTCATTAAAATAAATATCTGCAAGCCTAGCATAGTTACATACATAATAAGCCAATGCCAAGACTTTTTATAAATAACAGTAATGATTAGATAACAAAAATAAAATAACCAAATAGTATTAAAAAAATCTTGAGTATAAAATAAAGCTAAAAAAGAAATAACGAAAATATACAGTGATGTAATCAAATTATACTGCACTCTATCGTCGATAAACAAAAAAGTTAAGAAAAAATGCATAAACGCTATTACCATAATAACGAAACTAATCAGTAATTGTTCTTCATTGCATCTGCTCTTATCAAGATAATTTACAATAAAGGACCCATAGGCAAATAACACATAAATATAGCCAAAGAATTGAAACAACAATTCCTTAGCCTTATCGTCGACAATATTATCTATATCAAGTTCAATAGCCGCGTGCATAATTTTACTAGTAAGTAATAAATAAAAAAACATACTTACAGGTAGTAAAAGGAAAATTACGACACTCTGAATAATTGGCAAATCAAAAAATTCTCTGATAATAACTTCACTAACAACACCTATACAAGTAATAATTAAAGCAACTTTAAAAATAGATATTATCAGTTTTTTAATTTTTTTATCACTTGTATTTTTATAAAAACGGTATATTTCGTTTATAGTTAGTGCAGTATATATTAATGAATATACAGTAAAAGCAATATTAAATAGTGTAAACGGTGTAGAAACAGTAAAACCATATTCTGACTGAACTATATTATATCTATATAAACCTGTATCAAACAAAACCATAGAAACAAAATAAATCATAGGAATATAGATATATAGATATTCTTTTAAAGATAACTTTTCTCTGTTAGTCGATACTAACTTAGAAAAGTGTAAAGCCAATCCATAGTAAGTTCCCCAACCGAATACAGATATTTTAGTCCAAAAAATTGCATTTACTAAATCACCAGTATTCGTTACGATAGCATAAGTAAGCGCCCAAAAACTAAGCGATGAAGTCATCGTAAAAAACATTCTATTAACTCTACTCTTGATATTTAATGATAAACCATAATATCCAATAAACATATAAATCAAACTTGTAAGACAAAAAATCAATGCAACTATAAATGACTTATCAAACATCATACCACCTACTTTTAAACCATCTAAAACGATAAATTTACTTAAATTAATTATTAGTGCAAAATACTCGCGCTAAGATACTCACGTCGCATCCCCTGGTCACTTCGCTTCGCTACGTTGCTCGGGCAGGCAATCTGGCTCCGAGAACAAAGCCATGCCTCTCGCTTTGTATTTTTAGTCGCTAACAAGGCGACAAGAAAAAACTTGAGGGAGCATCACACCTTTTCACTTAAGATTTGGCTCCGAGAACAAGGCACAAGACAAAATTTGAAAGGCGTGTACTAAAGGCTACATAACTGACAAATTTTGTCGCAGTAACGCAGTTATCGAAGTCAAAGATAAGTGAAAATTAGGCGTATATATTATACAACAACCCCTGCAACTCCCCTATTTTATCGAGCATATTAATTCGTGCTCGCTCCTCATCTAAAAAATTCTCTGTTAATTCTACTAAAGTATCATCAATTTGTGAGACTATTTTTAAAATTTTACCTCTTCCAAAACGGCTGAGTCCTTTTTTATCTTGAATATCAAATGCGTAGTCTACCGCTTTTGAAACAAAACTTTTAATTTTCTTTTTATAAGCGACAAGCACTTCTATATTTCTTTCATCGACTAACTTTTCCCCATCAGCCTTAATATCAAGCATCATATGCTCTAGTTCTTCACGTGTCCACTCTTGCTTTTTTTCACCTAAAAGACTAGAGAAACTAGTTTCTGTCGCATCGGTTTTTTTAACTTTAGAGACAGTGGAACTATTCCTAATAGGGCCTACTTTATTAACTCTCATTTTAATTCTCCTCTATGCCCTCAATTAATTTTAATACACCTACTACTACCGCTAACATCTGCGGCGGTAAATTTTCTCTAATATCTGTATCTAACTCTTGCGATAAACGTGACAATTCTTCTTCAACGGGAACTGTGCTCTTTTCAATCAATTCATTCGCTATATTCAAGTTACTATTATCCGCTTGATATTTCTTCTTCATATCTGAAAATCAAACCCCCGCTCACTAGGATACACTTTATGCACTGATTCTACTTTAGTTAAATTTATTTTATTAGGATGTTCTCCTAATAATTTATCAAAATTAATACTAGCGACATTAAAGCCAACATTTTCCACATAATTTCCTAAATCTTCTACTAAAGGTTGAATAATTGTTTTGGCACTTTCATCATCATTTTTTATTTCTATAGTTAAATTCTTGTCGACTGCCGCAACTTTAATACCAACTTCGCCAAAGCGTTTGGTATCAAGTACAAAAAACATATTAAAATTACGCCAATCTGCTTTTAAATTATCCTGTTTGGATTTAATAAAAACTTTAACGTCGCCCAACATTTTATCCATACTAAAAGGTATACTAAGCATTAAATTTTGCGTATGTGGTTTATCATCAAGTTTTAAATTCATCTGTTGCCCGTTAAGTTGAGCAATCATTTTTTCACTTTCTTCCGTTGACTTACCTTCTTTCGCAAGACTTAAAAGCATGGATTTTAAATTCTGCAAGTCACGTGGCGCTTGTTCTTTTCTTTGATTTTGATCAAAAACTTTTTGGAAAACTTCAGCCTCATGATTAATACCTAAACGTCTTAAATAATTAACTAAAACCGCTGTCGACTTATCACATTCAACAAACTGCCCCACACTGCCTTTTGCCCACTTAAGAATTTGCTCGTATTTCAAATTATCAGCATCTAAATTAAAAGGATTTCCAACGGCAATTGCTTTTTGAATCGTTGGCTTAAAATCGAGTTCATCGATAACTTTAAATACTTGTTGCACAATTTTTTCAGACTCTGTTAATTGTCCTTTAGATAATAATTCACGTGCATCTGCTAAAGCGCTCGACTGTTTTAAAAGCATTTTTTCTGTACTCATATCGACAAAAAGCCCAATTTCTGATTTCATAATCGCACTATCTAACTTATCGATAATCTTACTTAAAGCTTCTGCTTTTTGTTCAGGCTTTAACATTTTTTCAGGCTCTATTATATCCTTGATCGAGCTTAAAACATCTGCTTTAAATTGCTCAAAATTTCTTTTTACCTCTGCTAATCGAGGAGTCACCTTTTCTTCAAGAAACATTTGCGCTGGCTTTGTCAATGGCTGATTAAACATCATTTCAGCGGGAAAATCTAAACTTTCTTCCACCAATTGTTCAACAAAATTCTTCAAATTTGTCACGAAATCTTCATCGATTGCTTCATCAGAATCATATGTAAACTTAGAGCTAACAACTTTATTAAAGTCAGGATTCTTTTTCACCTTAGATTGTTGCGTATCCTTTTCAGATAAAAATTCTGACAAAAGTTTGTCAATTTTGTTTGCTAACTTAATACTTCTTTTTCCATCTACTTCTTTATTAATTGCTCCCCCAGAAATAGCTTTTTTTGCTGGTTCCGCTGTTTGAATAAAATCAACTAAAGAACACTGTCTAGAACTACTAAAATCACTAATGACAGCTTTTGTTAACGGTAATTCTTTTTGTATAGCCGTTGATAATGCAGCTAATTTTTCTTCAACAGAACCCGATGCCTCTTGCATAAATTTATCAATCACTTTGGCATCTTTATCACTAAGTGAAACACCCATTTCATCTAATAGTTTAACTGCTTTCTGTCCAAGTTTTGATAAATCCTCTAAATCTACCGTTGATTTTTCAGTTTTTTCTGTATTCTGTTTTAAATCAATTGATTTAACTGCATTACTTGCCGCTTGAAATGTATCATAACTCGTTATTTTCATTCGCTACCCTTCCTCTTACACACTGCTAAGATAGTTATCGGCAAAATTAATAGAAATATTAAATTCTACTTCAAATAGAAAAGACTTTCCTCTGCAATCAAATCGGAAATAAAGTGACTAATCAAGGCAATAACTAAAGCTGGTAAAAGGATGCTCATTTGACCAGAAGATTCTATCGCTAAAATCACCGCTGATAAAGGTGCGTGAGCAAAACCGCTAAACATAGCGACGACAGATAAGGTAATGATCAATATCACATCCATGCCAACAGTATAACTAGAAGGAGCTAATTTAAAAATAATGATGCCAAAGATAATACCAATAATTATTCCTGGTGAAAAATTACCACCATAAATACCAGAGCTAAGTTCTATTACGATTAAAACTAATTTCAGTATTAATAAAAGTAATAAAAATTTTACACTTTTTGATGGTAAAAGAGAAAGTTCAAGAAAATGAGTTAACGGAAAGAAATAATGGATAAGCGCAATAAGAACAGAGAGGAATAAAATAAAACTTATTTTATTATTATATTTTTTGAAATAAATTGCCATATTTCTTAGTAAAAGAACGTAAATCCCTGCTAACACGCCAATTACTAAAGCAATAAGCAAAAGCAATAAGAGATTATTAACACTTAATTTATGTAAAGGAGCTAGTTTGTTCAGATTAAAGAGATAAAACTCACCAGTATATATCCTGTCCATAGCATAAGCGGTTAAACTAGCAATCATCAAAGGTAACATATAATCAAAATAACGCTTAGCAAAAACTACTTCGATTACAAAAACAACGGCAAATAATGGCACGTGCATAATTGCTGATATCGCTGCTGCTACACCACAACCGATTAAAATTCTAATTACTTCTTTATCAAGCTTAAAATAATAGCCAATATTAGAGCCAATTGAGCCACCAAGATAAAGCGTAGGACCAAATTGACCAACGGAAAAACCACAAATCAACGCGATTATTGTATTAGCAAGTTTAGTAATTACCTTCCAAGGCTTCATTAAAAAGCGATCAATTTCTATTAATTCATGTTCCAGTGCACCAACACCAAACGCCGTATCGCCTTTTAAAATAAAGCGATTACTAAGATAATGTAAGCCATAAACGATTAAAGGCAAGATGGCAACCAAGCTCGGCACGAACTTAAGTTCAACTTGAATAAACTCCTTACCTAAAGTAAGGATAGCATGAAAAATAATTGACACCGCTCCAGCAATTATACCAACTAAAGCTGATAAAGCAAAAATTTTCATACGCGAACCGCGCGGTAAATAATCGTGCCCTATTTTCATAATTAGCTCCGTGTTTGAAACATTGTAGCTATTACTAAAATAATAGCTCCGACGACAATGAAACTATCCGCAATATTAAAAATAGCAAAATTAATTGCCCTGAAATCGAGAAAATCAATAACATAATTCAATCTAATTCTATCAATCAAATTACCGATGCCACCGCCAATCACCATAGCTAAAGCGATTTTTTGCCAAAATTCACCATCAACTTTTGTCCACCGATAAAGATAAACCAGCATTACCGCCATCACAATTGAGGTTAAAATAACCAAAAATGTTTGTTTTCCGCTGAGGAAGCTAAACGCTGCCCCAGTATTTTCAGCATAAGTAAAATGAAAAATATCCTTAATCAAAGGAATACTATTTTCATTTTTTAAATAACTGACCACCCAGTATTTACTGACTTGGTCAAGAATAATAATTATAAAAATTAGAATAAACGCTACCATTTACTCTCCTAACTATACATTTCAGCAAGCTTTGCTTGTAAATCTTCGTTTTCTAAATATTCATCAAAACTAGACATTTTATCAACGATGCCGTTTGGCGTCAATTCTATCACCCTATCAGCAATAGACTGCATAAATGTATGGTCATGCGAGGTAAAGAGCATCGTTCCCTTAAATGCAATTAAACCGTCATTAACCGCCTGTATTGATTCTAAATCTAAATGGTTCGTCGGGTCATCAAGCAAAAGCACATTAGACCCTTCAAGCATTAATTTAGAAAACATACAACGTACTTTTTCACCACCAGATAATACACTCACCTGTTTTAAAGCCTCGTCACCAGAGAAAAGCATTTTTCCTAAAAAACCGCGAATAAATGATTCATCTTTTTCTTTAGAATAACGCCTAAGCCAATCAATTAAACTTAAATCACAATCGTTAAAATAATCATTATAATCACGTGGCATATAACCTTGACTAGTAGTGACGCCCCAACGAAAATAACCACTATCAGCCTCACTCTTTTCCATTAGTATATCAAATAAAGCCGTAATTGCCAATGGATTACGACTTAAAAAAGCGACTTTTTCACCCTTATTCAAAATAAAAGAAACATCCTTTAAAAGCACTTCACCGTCTAAAGTTTTATTAATACCCTCAACATTCAAAATATCTTTGCCCGCTTCACGTTCTGGTGTAAAGCCAACAAAAGGATAGCGCCTAGTAGACGGCGTAATTTCTTCTAACTTGATTTTATCGAGCATTTTTTTACGACTAGTCGCCTGCCTCGCCTTCGATTTATTGCTACTAAATCGATTAATAAAATCTTGTAACTCCTTGATTTTTTCGGCATTTTTACGATTTTTATCATTGATTAGCTTGGTCATCAATTGACTCGATTGATACCAAAAATCATAGTTACCGACCATCATTTTAATTTTACCATAATCAATATCGACAATATGCGTACAGACATTATTGAGAAAATGCCTATCATGCGAAACGACGATAACAGTATTCTCATAGGTAATCAAAAATTCCTCTAACCAATTAATCGCTAAAAAATCAAGGTTATTCGTCGGCTCATCAAGCAAAAGTATATCGGGATTACCAAACAAAGATTGTGCAAGCAAAACTTTAACTTTAATATCACCAGCTAAAGTTTTCATCTCAGCATCAAAATCACTAGGACTCACACCCAAACCACTTAACAATTTATCGGCATTAGTATCCGCTTCCCAGCCATCTAATTCAGCAAATTCTGCTTCAAGTTCTGCCGCTCTATGCCCGTCTTCTTCCGAAAAATCAGCTTTGGCATAAAGCGCATCTTTTTCCTTGCTAATTTCATAAAGCCTTTGATGCCCCATAATCACGGTTTCTCTAACCGTATAATCGTCATAGGCAAACTGATCCTGCGATAACACAGCCATGCGTTCGCCTTTAGTAATACTAACATCGCCTTTATTCGGGCTTACTTCACCCGATAGAATTTTTAAAAAAGTTGATTTACCTGCACCATTAGCGCCAATCACGCCATAGCAGTTGCCTTTGGTAAATTTCAAACTAACATCTTCAAATAACTTTTTGTCACCATAACGCAGTGACACTTCATTGACTTGTATCATTCATCCCCCACTAATTCATTTATATATTGTAACTATCAAATCAAGCCCGCGTTGTCATTGCGAAGAACAAAGTGACGTCGCAATCTTAACGCGGGTTCAATAATTAAATTTTTGCTCTTTCACTAACTATCAAATACGATAACTTAGGATAAATCGCATAAGAAAGTGTAGCAAGCAATACACTTTTAACTATGTTAAAAGGTACAATTGCAAAAGTAATAAAACTAAGTTTATCTGTAACAAATGGATTGATAGCTTGTGTCGCCGCTACTACTGCTTCAAGCGAAAAGCCTAAAACTTTAGCGTAAAGCGGAATTAAAATAAAATAATTCATAAAAGCAGCCACTCCCACCATCACAAAACAAGCGGTAATAAGTGCTTTAACACTATTTTTATTCATGCCTAAATGACGATTTTGCAAATGATGAATTTGCGAAGCAACATAAACAAATATACCACCAATCATAAAATTACTAAGTTCACCTATTCCAGCTGTTTGCGAGATAAAAAGATGTAACACATTTTTAATAAACACGATAGCTAACCCCGCAAATGGTCCTAAAGCAAAACCACCAATAACAGCGACGACATCACTAAAATCTAACTTTAAAAAAGTAGAAAATGGCGTTGGAACTTCTAGCATCATCACGACAAACGATACAGCAGAGAGTACAGCAATTTTGACCAATTTGTTTACTTTGTTATTCATTTTGACCTCCTTAAACTTCGTAATTTTTACGAATCAGGACGCAAAAAACGCCCTTAAGTTGATCAGGGCGTCTAAAGACCACGCTTTAGTTAAACTTCTTTCATCCAGACTATACTGTCGGCTTTGGAATTTCACCAAATCAACCTTTCGGTTCGCGGGCTTTACCGCCGGTGGGGAATTTCGCCCCGCCCTGAAGTTTATGTTCACTAACAGTCTATCAAAAACAATACTGATTGTCAAGTAAATATCAAATATTACTTCTCGTTTACTACTTTTTTTACATACTCTGATTTAATATAAAGCACGCCGAAACCGTCGACTTTACCACTAAGATTATGAACGCCATCGCTATCGAGTTTAATATTTTTGACTTTAGTGCCTATTTTTAAATCATCACGAGCGCCCTTGACTTTTAAATCCTTAATAATAATTACGGTATCACCATTTTGAATTTCTTTGCCATTGACGTCTTTGACCTTTTCAGCTTCTGCCATCTGCTCTTGTTCGAGTTTTGACCACTCGTAAGCGCACTCAGGACAAACATACATTTGACCATCTTCATAAACATACTCTGAGTTACATTTTAAACAATTTGGAATTGACATTTTATTCTCCCTCTTTCTTTTTATTTATGGTTTTATTCCGCGTTAAGATACCTACGTCGTACCTCCTCTGTATGACAACGCGGGTTAACTGAATAATTACATTTAGCCTATAATTATATTTCCAGTTTAACATAAAGTTGTAATACATAACAAATAGTCCTCTGCCAACTGATAATGCACATATTTTGCTAATAAGCCATTTTCATTAATGATATTACCTTCACCAAGCTCGTGACCAAAACTAGAAAATTTAGCAAAATCAGCATCTATTCCAGTTCCCACTGCTTTTACGTAGCTTTCTTTTGCCGTCCAAACTTTAAAAAAGTTATATTTATATTCATCTACTGGGCTATCATCTAAAAACTCGTTTTCCGCCTTTGAAAAAAATCTTTTCGCTATTCGTTTATTGACATTTTTTATTTTTTCAATATCAATGCCCACTGGATAATCAGAAACCACAACAGCTATGTAATCACCAGTATGCGATAAGTTAAAATATAGTTCAGATTGATAACACAAAGGTTTACCTAAATCGCCATAGCTTATTTTTAATTCACTCATAGCAATATGTGTTTCACGGCATAAAGCGTATTTAATCAATAACTCACCAACAATAGTAATTATTTGTTGTCTATCAGATTTTAGTGAAATTAAGCGCTTTTGTTTTTCTTTTGAGATAAAAGGCAAAAAAGTCTCTACGCTAGAAAATTTATCTTCTTCCTTCAACTTTAATAAATAAATTTTAAGCATAATCACTAGCATCTAAAGCCTTAAATTTTTGATAACAATTATTAGCTGCTTTAATTTGTTGCATTAAACTATCAAATTCGCTTATCGTTAGCTGTTGTTCTGCATCACTAAGTGCTTTAGTCGGTTCTGGATGAACTTCTATAATTAAACCATCAGCGCCAACCATCAAAGCTGCAAGTGATAATGGGGCAATCAAATCTGCCCTACCAGCAGCGTGAGAAGGATCGACAATTACTGGTAAATGG